>OMGR01000105.1_pt1 | contig 75004 bp, 89 predicted proteins | sample 1646061 | NCBI WGS metagenome assembly OMGR01 (sample SAMN05578583, study PRJEB25193) | human gut metagenome | biome: Human Microbiome; feature: human-associated habitat; material: feces | host: Homo sapiens | place: USA:Birmingham | reverse complement strand
GTTTATATTTATATTATTATATATATTATCTATACTAATGTCATTTTTGGACATGGTTCGCACATCTTTTAACACATGAGCGTCATTATCCCTCAAAACCATATCACTTTCTGACATGGTTCGCATATCTTTTAACACACTGTCTCTGTTTTTAACAAAAACCATGTCATTTTTGACCATGCTTTTTGAATTATCCCCCAAAAGCATGTCATTTTCCGCTATGGTTTGAGAATTATCTATATCAAGCTTCTTCTTCATCTCAGAAACCATGTCAAAAACGAGCATGGTTTTATTGTACATCTCAGAAACCATGTCATTTTTGATAGTGGTTTCGCTATTTCCGGTATAAACCATGTCATTTTCAACCATGCTTTCAGGAACCAGTATCATTTTTGACATGTTTTTTGTATCTTGATCCATTATATTTGAAACCATGTTATTTTCTGCTATGGTTTTACCACCAACCATGTCATTTTTGTATATGGTCACTTGCTTCTTTGTTTTTCTCAGTTGTAGAAGTTGGTCCTCTGTAACATCGGATATTGTGGCATTTGAAAAATGGTTGTTACAAAATGAGCGTAGGGCCTCCCGGTTATTGGTAGTATCCAGCAAAATCATTGTCTTCTCATAAGCGGCATAATTCAGTCTATATTTTTTCTTTTCTCCTGTTCTGTTCTGGCTGGAGGACAAAATACCGATGCCCTCCAGCCTTTCAACACACTTAGTAAATGTGGCATTAGAAACTCCAGTATATTTCTGAAAGTAAGACCGACTCCATGACGAATTGTACCCCATGTCTCTTAGAAACTCCTGATCAAGTAGTAATACAATGAATGACAATTCTGCACCATTGAACAGGCACGAAGAGTTTGGGTGGATTTTCACGAATCTCGTATTTTTAGGTTCCAGCATTTACTTACCGATTTTTTCATTTACATAGTAGAACATTACCCGGCCTTCAATCATTGGCCGATAAATGCCATAACCCAATTTTTTAGCGTATTTCCCAACGGTTATACGGTTTGCTACTTTGACTGTATTCTCAATCATGTGCTGTGCCATTTCATCAAAGGTCATTCTTTTTTTTTAATTCCATAATTCTATCAGTTTGGTTATTAATGTTTTAATAAGATTAGTTCAATTCGACATAATCTGGTTAAAAGAAATGGGGGAAATTTCCCCCATTTTTAATAAGCGATTATTTATTGTTTAAGATCATGCTCAATAATTTGTTTCTGAATATTTTCCATTTCTGTTTTAAGTATCCGGCAATACTCGTACATTTCATGCTCCTTGGCATACTCAAAAACAAAAGAAAGCATTGTGAATGAATTAAACAAATTTCTTCTTTCATAGTCTTTTATCATTGTTGACATTATCAAAATGTGCTCTTCACAAGATTTTATTTTATAATACAGGGTCATTACAAGACACACAATGATAAAAAACACAAATGTTAAAATGATTGTTTCCAGTGACATACTTATACTGTTTATTGGTTATTTATCACATGGGGGAACGTCACCATTTCTCCGGCACATCATACAAAGCTCTTTCATCTCACATTTGTCACAAGTTGTATTATGACTTATCGGTTTACCGAATACCCTTACTAGGATAACGGTCAGAAGAGAAACAATTCCTACTACTATATACATATTGATTGTTTTGTTAATATTCTTCTTTATAGTAATCCTCATAACGCTTTATTGCTTCATCAATTCGTTCGTCCTGATTAAGCCAAAAACATTCGGTGGGTGCGAGTACCCTCCCTACTATCCGAGCAATTGTACCTTTTGGCAGATCACAATGTCCAGAATCAAAATGTCCCGGTTGATCTTCTATCCAAAGTTCGATGTTATTATCTTTATCGTCTTTGAATGTTTCTTTTTTTGGTAGGCCAGCAAACATTGTCTCTTTCCCGTCTTTATCAATTGTTAAGTATGGCATAGTTTATTTCTTATATCTCTTTTAATAAATTCATTCTTCTTTATCAATCTACATAATCGGGCTGTCTTTCTATTTAAAGCAAAGTATTCATCCCATTCCTCTATCGTGTGGTCCTCTTCCAGCCCAAAAGGATTGTCGGAGCCACAGAGTACACATTGGTTTGTTTGTATATCAAACTGCATATCTCTATTACATGTCGAACAAAACTCAACAGTGTAGTCGATGTACTCACATATTCCTTTGTCTGAGATCACATAGGGAGTATGATCGTTCATATTCATCAGTAGAAGCCTAACTTTTTTGTCCAAGTTTCATATATCCGGTAAATAACGTTCTTCTCATTCAAGTACGTACTCCCACAAAGTAACCATTTTACTGGAGTAATCAGCAAAATTATAATAAGACAATAAAGCCAGTAAAACAGAATTGTCAGTCTCCAGATAGGCTTTACAGGCTCTTTTTGCGTGTATTTTATAACACTAAATGGAAACCAATCTATATTACACAACTTACTTTTCTGATAATCAGTTAATTCTATATATTTATCAAGCATCTCTTTGATTTCGTAATTACTTATTTTTTTTATATCTCAACAAGTTCATATTATTTCTTTTTATTGATTATCAGACCACACACTACATTTATTTCTTCATCAGAAAGAAGATGTATGCTGTTATTCACAAATTGTCTTCTTTCTTCCATTTCTTTTATATTGATCAACTCTGAGTCTGCTTCACATAAAGCTTCAGCCAACTGTTCAATCAGCATATATGGATTACCCCCATACGTCAAATAGTCCACAATCTTTGTATTAAGTGCCTCCTTTCCATATTTTGAAAGAAATTCCTTACTGAGCATTGATCTTATGAAAAAATTATTGTATTTCATCCGACTTCCCTTTCTCTATGATTATTTTGGTTTCTAAAATTATGTGGTCCTTGTCACAAACTTCAGTCATTTCATTGTACACTTTCTCCAATAAGGCCAGCATGATCCGGTTGCTCTCTTCATGTGTCATCTTCTTCCAGTCAATTCCAAATGATTTTGCAATTTTAATAGCTGGAGAATAAAACTCATTTTCTTTGGGCATTTCATTTATATCATATATAAATTGTTCAGACTGACCGAATAGATATCGGCTAAGGCTCATATATTTTTGGAATACATCCAAGACAATTTGAGCATTAATTTCTTGATTTTTCTTTCTATTCATCTTCGGATTCAATATTATAATAAATTACTTCTTCAAATGCTGGAGTGCGACAGGCATCCCAGCTTATCTTAATTTCAGTGGTTAAATACCGCTCATCCCATTCTGTTTCTTCTATTTGTATCTTAACATAAAAATCTTTGTTTTTGCGATAGAATAACCGTGCAGCAACGGCATATTCATATCTATATTTACCCATTAGATAGGTATCACATTTTCCACGCTTTGAGTCACTGTTTATCTTCTTCTTTAGTTCTTTGTAAGCAAGGAGATATAACTTTCTACGCTGCTTACGATGAAAGTCTGAAGATCTTTTTCTTAGCTTTTTAATATTCATATCTTTATTGTTATTAGTCAATCATCTTTTCTGATTTCCTCTTATAGATCCACTCATAAGCCTTCGCCTTCTCTTCAATAGCATCAGCCTTAATACTTCTATTAGATGAGAACTCTCCGTTATAAAATGGATTTTTGATAAGTGGAATGAACTGCTTTACTTTTAATAAGTGAAATTTCCAAAACTTACGATCAAACACAAAGGTTACAATTCTTACCTTATAGCATCCCTTTATGTCGTTCCATGCCTCTGTTTCACGGACAGAAACATAGATCTGCTTTTGCTTAAATATGCTCATTTCTGATTTGTTTTGATTAATCTGCATCATATTCGACATCAATGACTTCCTCAGACTTATATGCCATTGGCAAGGTCATATCTTTACGTAGCATTCTCCACATCAAAGAGATTGCTGTTTCTTCATCATCGGCATATACTTCCCGTATCCCGGAGTATGAGCCGTAATAATATCTTATAGTGTATTTATTCATTTCTATTTTGTTATTAGTAATTCTTTGAAATCCAATTATCAGTATCACAGTAAAAGCAATATCCGGTTTTAGGATGCTCTGCACCGTCTTTAGCTCCACAAGTTCCACAATAATACTCTTTGTCGTATTCCGGGGAAAGACCTTTATTCCGTTCTTTGATAACAGCTTTTCTTTCTTCAAGCATCATCATTTTATCGGTATTACGACTCAAATAGAACTTTCTGAGTTTATGTATTTGCTTTTCAAACAGATCGTCAGATTCCGCAATCTGTTTGGCTGTATATTTGCTCATTTCTGATTTGTTTTGATTTAAAATTATTTTCTCATCCAGCAAAGTATTTCATCATCATTCACATAACGACCATACCTTACTTTCCATCTCCACTTATTATTATTGCATCCTTTCCAATATTCCCGGTATGCAACATCAAAGCCTTTATGTTTATAATAAATAATATAGTCATTAGTGGTGGCAATAATAGTTTCCTCTCCGTCTGACACTGTATTTTCCATATGGTCTTCCGGCATATCACAAGGAGGAAAATACATCATAGGGAAAAAAGACTTAAACCATTCTGCACCTTTTACAAACATGTTAATCATCGCTTGTCGTTGATAGGCTAATTCCCCATCAACTATAATCGCATAGCTCGAATTTAGTTCTTGCATTGCCGCTTCTTCTACTGTTTGTTTCATATTTAATCTTGTTTTGGTTTATTGACACATATCTTACATGCACTCGAATAAGTATGATAAACTTTAGTGCCTTTCTTTACGTATCGTTTATAGAACCAATGAAGAGATAGAAATTGACCACACTTTGAACATCTTTTCGTTGTGACTACCCCATTCATAGTTTTATAATTCTTACTGGACCGCACCTCTATTAATTTGCACCCAGTACACTCTTCATCAGTTTCTCTGTACTCCCGGCAATGGGCAATTGATTTTTTACCGCACTTAGCAAAATGGATGCAATCAACTCTTGGTACTGATTGTTTTACATTCATAATTTAACAACTTCCGTATTTATAGGAATAAAATACATTTCCGTAATCCGCAGTTTCCGGGTAAAAACCTAAATCGTTTAGTGCGCCCTTGTCTTCTTCAGATACAATCTTTGGATCAATGCTGATATACATCACATCATGTTCACAGTGTGTGGGGTAAGTGGGATTTCCATATTTCAGGAAAATAGTGAAGGCTTTAATTAAATCTTCCATACAAAATCAGTTTTAGTTAATATCAAATATTTTTTTATCGCAAATTATCTGTCGGTTTGTAATTTTAGAAATCAGACGAATACCATCCAGTGATCTGCATCTTGATAATGCGACATACACTTGGCCATGTGCAAATGCTTTCCCTGCATCAATTATGACTTTATCGAAAGTAAGCCCCTGTGACTTGTGAATGGTTATCGCCCAAGCAAGTTTTAAGGGATACTGAAAACAGGAACCAATTTCTTTAGCTACAATTTTTCCTTCTGTATTACTTTCATATTTTACATTTTTCCATGTATATCGTGCAACATGTATCGTTGCCCCATCTGTTGTTTTCACTAATATATAATCCGACAAATCATCATTTACTATTTTATCGACAGTTCCTATCATTCCGTTATAGAATTTACGCTGCTCACTTGGGGCCTGATCGTTTGTACAAAACATAACTTGTGCACCAATTTTTAGATTTAGCTGCATTTCACATGGTGCCGCACTCTCCGGGAAGTCTCCTGATAATACAGCTTCACTATGAAATATATCCCCCTCTAGCCTGGCTAGATTATCATTATTGATATTGCTGGCAGACTTGTTGGTTGCGCATAATGTAATGTACCCACTTTGCTTAGTCCCCACGAAATTTTCATCATATAGTTCTAATAATTTTTTTCTGGTACGTTGAGAAACATATCCTGTTCGTATTTCATTCAGTAGTTGAATAAACTGCTCATCAGATTGTCTGAATACATGACTCAAACTAATAGTTTTGAAACCAGCTATTTTTAAAGCCTTCGAATAGAAAAAGTATGGAGCATCGTAATATTTTTCTATTAATGACCATTCCTCTTTGATTGTAACTGGGGGAAGCTGATGTAAATCCCCAATAAGAAGCAATTGCACTCCACCAAACGGCTCCTTGTTATTTCTGTAAAAGCACAATGCGTCATTAATCGCATCAAGAAGATCGGCCCTTACCATAGAAATTTCATCAATCACCAGTAATTCTAAATTCTGAATTGTTTCAATTTGCTTATCATTCAATTTATATCCCCCCAACACATGCAGGGTTTTACGTCTTACAAAGGCTGGTTTATATGGAGAAAACGGTAATTTCAAAAGAGAATGAAGTGTCACTCCACCTGCATTGATGGCTGCAACTCCGGTTGGGGCCGTTATTATTGTATTCTTTTTGCAAATACTTAATATGTGCTTTAATAGAGTAGTCTTTCCGGTTCCGGCCTTTCCGGTTAGATACACATTAGTATTGGTGTTTAGAACCAAATCAATGGCCTCTTGCATTTCATCGTTGATTGTAATGGTTGGTTTTGGTTTACTTTCCATGTAATTAAGTTAATTCATTTATCAAAATATTTTGGTAATGCGCCAAATAACTTTGAAATCTAGCGCATTTAATCTCTTCTGTTTTCTTCGGACAATAATCTACATGCTCACAACTTAGACAAAAACTCTTCAAAGCAGCGGCCATAAATTTTTTCTGGGTCGGTATTAGTTCTTTTTGAACAAGTGCCTTTATATAAGCCGGATTAGGCTTAATCATTATCCCTATATCCTTTTCAGACAATCCCATAAAATTCTAGGTTTTGATTATCTTCCATTTTTTATTAAATTAAAAATCTATAGAAGCGTACACATCGTTGATTTTCTCTTGGCTTAATCCAATGTATCTCCTTGTGATAGCAACACTGGAGTGATCGAATATTTTGCTGAGAAGAACAAGTGCGCTCTCCGTCTTTCCTTCTTTTTCATACACATACTTACCGAAAGTTTTTCTCAGTGTATGGGTTGAAATTCTAGTTATAGGCAAATGGTACTTATCTCTCAGATTTTTCAATATTCTGTTCATTTGCCTTACAGTATAAGATTCGTCCTTCTTTGGGTGTCTTATCACAGGCTTATTTAAGTCAGGTCTTTTAAGTAGTTCATACAACTCTATAAATCTCTTCTTATTGGTCTCACCAATCTTAATAGGTCTCGTTTTTTGAGTTTTGTGCTCCACTTTATGTATCATATCTTTATAAAGAATGTCTGCCCATGTCAAAGATAATACATCGGAAATACGTAGTGCCGTACAAAACGATAACCGACAATACAATTCCAGCAAATATTTCTTATCCATAGACAGACATTCCAGTAATCTCTTATAATCTTCAAGTTCAAGAGGTTCCGACTCAACTATTTCTCCTTTTATTTTTCCCATAATTAATATTTTGTCTTTTTCTGAGAGCAAAGATATGTATTATGAGAAGATAAACAAAGAAAAAATCAACAATAAATTTTCTATTAACTAAAATAGCCTATTAACCTGTAATGTAGATATTTAAAACGCAACTATAATTTATTATTTTGCCTAAACATGTTAATAGTGTTAATTTCAATACCTAAATCCATAGCTTTTGTCATTTTAGAGCTAGAAGACAAGAGATCAGCCACTAATAAATGCGTGGTCTTTTTACTAACCCCACTTACAATTTCACCACCTTCAGTAGTAATTAACATCTCCAGCTCCTTATCTCTTATCCCGGTAAAGCAGACTTTCATTCCCGAACATTTCCCATTTGGATTAAATATCTTTTTCGAGATTTTTTTAATCACTAAACCATTATCTATTATGAAATCATAGAAAGGCTTTATTCCATTACAAAAAGCCTGATAAGTTTTTGAGTCATTCTCGGTTGCTGATGGAAAATACTTCATTTGACATAACAGTTCAGCCCAATCCCCCTCTGCCGCTAAAAGTTGTTCAGCTTTCTTTTGCCCAATTCCTTCAAAGCAATCACTAGCGTGCATCAATACAGCTATATCCAGACCATCACCTATTATTTTTTTGTTATTTGATAGAATGTCATTCATTACACTTTCTCCAAATCCATCAATAGACACAATGTCTTCAGGTGTTATATTTAAAATCTTTTTGATCGTATTGAATCCGGCATTAAAGAGCTTAGAATAGCTTTCCTCTCCCATATTTTCGGCCCCACAAATTGTAAAGAAATGGATTATTTTAGCCAATCTCCTACCGTCACAATTCGGATTCGTACAACATAGTTCAACTTTAGAGTTGTTCCATTTTGTAGGGGCACCACAAGAGGGACATCTGGAAAGATTATTCCACATACTGTTTTGTTCATCCATAGAAGCAGGAGCAATCGTTGATAATATTTTCGGTATCACGCCACCTGATCTAGTAACTAAAATCTTAGCTCCCTTTGTAATTCCTTTGCTATTAATAAAAGCGGCATTATATCCGGTAGGATTTTCCATCTCACAGTCCCCTGTATCGACAGTTTCTATATTTACAACTGGCTTCAAAAAACCAGCCTTACTAACTTTCCATGATACAGATTTCACTACTGTTGTGAAAGCAGATGTAAAATCCGGGTGTTTATAAGCGGTGGCATATAATGGATTTCCTGTAGTTTGATGTCTTCCAACTATATCCCAAATATCAAGGTCATTTACGTAAATCACAATACCATCTATCGGATAAGACTGAGACCAAAGCGAAAACATGTCTTTTAATAAATCCTCGGTAAGATCTTTAACCTTATACTCTTTAAACAAAAAGGGCTGGTCGTAATCCACACAAAGTGCTTTTATCACTTCGCTATAGGTCGCGTATGAGAGTAAATCATATTCACTCGTACCATATCGAAACAGAGAAGCGTATCTAATCATCTCTGTTGGGTTATCAGCATTCAACATCCCAGCAGCAGTATTACGGGGAGATTTATATTTTTCCCCAGTACTGGGGGAAGTCCGGCCTTTAAAAAACTCATTCCAGTTTTTGTTAGAAATAATAAATTCCCCAAAGGTATAGTGATAACCGGTATCACTTTTAATGTTCGCTGCTAGTACATGCTTAGAACAATCTTGTCCTTCATTTTCAACTCCACCACGAGAATAAGCCATTCCACTGTGTTCATTAATGAGCAATGACACACCATCAAATTTAGGCATACACACGATGCTCACTTCATCACTTAACCCAATAGACTTGCACCATTTCGATACTTCAGCAAGATTTTTGGCTTTATTTAAAGATTTCATGGGAATAGGCAACGACACTTTCCTTCCAACAGATACTTTTACAGGTTCAACATGTTTGAACCAATCATTATCAGGATCAATGCGTTTAAGCACTTGAACAAGATCATCGTATTCTTGATCGGTTATATCCGGATGTCCGGCACGATAATGCTGATTATAAACTCTTATTTCCTCTGCTAAAGTATCTGGTGATTTTACTAATCTATTCATTGTTTTGGTTTTAAAAGATACTGTCTGAATGCTATTAAGGCACTCAGACAGTATTGGTTATAATTCAAGTTATTAACTAACGGATTCATTTTATTCCACTACTACCGAATCCACCTGCACCACGCTCCGTTTCGTCCAGCTCTTCCACTTCCTTCCATTCAGCCTGTTCGTGACGGGCTATGACCATTTGTGCAATACGCTCTCCATCTTCTATCGTGAAATCTTCAGATGACAAATTGACCAGAATAATACAAATCTCACCACGATAATCGGCATCAATTGTCCCAGGGGAGTTCAATACACTAATCCCTTTCTTAATAGCAAGACCGCTTCTAGGTCTAATTTGTGCTTCATATCCTTTAGGAAGTGCTACATATAACCCTGTAGGAATTAATTTGCGTTCTAAAGGCTTTAATACTATTGGCTCTGCCAGGTCAGCACGAACATCCATACCGGCCGATAAACTTGTTGCATAAACGGGTAGTGGATGCTTTGATTTATTTACCACTTTCACTTGAACATCTTTTTTCTGATTCATCTTTAATTGGTTTTGATTTTTTAATTTTTGCATCTCTTCGGTGAGCCATATCTCTCACCGAGTGATATTTTCTTTTCTCATTACACATTTTGTCATAATCTTGTAATTTCAAGGTCCCGATATCACTCATTTCTATTTCAATATCTGGATGTACATGTCTGAAATAAAAACCTCCGGTAGATATAAGCCTTCCGGTACAGGCGAATGATATAGCTTGCAAATTACCTTTTGTCAATTCGTAGACACTCCTAACTGAGCGTACAATGCCAATAAGTTTTTGTGCCCCATTGAACACAAGAACTTGTTTGGCATCTTTTAGAAAGCCATTATTTTTCACTAGCTAAGGCCAATAACTGTTCTTTATTCAATCTGTTTTTAGACATCAATAATATACCGGTATCCGATAATGCTATTCCGTTCAAAAGCATCTCCGACATTCGCTCCAACATATATACGCCAAATGCCGGATCAACATACGCTACAAATAGTAATGCAAATGCTTCATCTATTAGAATATGACTTTGTTGTTCGTCTATTACCATAACATCCTCTGGAAGAATATCATAAGCTTCACATAATGCTTTCTTCCAATGAAGAAAAAGTATTTCAAATTGTCGCACATTATGTTTCTGAGTATCCCCTTTTTTCATAATGAAGTGTGTAGCATCAAAATATTCCTTACCATCAGCAGTTGTGCCGAACAGTAAATCTGGAAATTCATTGTACTGTACTCTTGTACAAGCACAATCACTTACGGCTTTAATCATAACAGCCCTGCATTTTCGTATTTGTATAAATTAGACTTGTGCATCTCTTTTGTTATTAGAACAGATGATGCTTTGTCAAACTTAACATTACGTATAGCCCAATCACGGGTTTCTGCATACTTTAGGTATTTTTGAACGAACGTGTAAGCCTCCTTCGGGTTAGTTGCAGCCACATAGATGTCCTCTTTTGTTTTTTTAGACTTACCATTATCATTGATTTCTGTGTAAACCACAGTAACAGCAAACAAGCCCGTTTCATCATCATCTTCTTCTTCTTCACCCAAATAATACAAAATGTATTCGTTTTTAAATGCTTCGTCGATAAAGAAAACATCGGTCAACATGATCTCTGAGATTTTGGTTTTAATAATCTCATACTTTACTCTGTCATAAAACTTAGTCATATTCATGTCGGCCATTATCTCAGACGCAATAGTTTCTGCATCGGTGTAATTTACTGCGACAACTAAATCTTCTTGTTTTTGGGTTATTAACTTACCCTCACTGTCTTCACCTGTGTACTCAAAGCGAAGTCTGTAAAACTCCATACCGCTATTCATAGTTTTGGTATTGTTTAAATGATTAATAATTATGTTTTGGTTTTTAAAACGTGCTGCAAAGATATGTCTTTATACAATCAGAAACCACATAAAATAAATTACTATTACATATTTTATTTTATAACACTGATATACTGCATTTTACGCACAGTTAAATAATGTTTATCGAAAATATAAATCTATATAGGTTGAATAAAACAAAAGAAGTGGTGGCAAGAAAAAATAGATTATATTTTTTCATACTATATAAAAGCACAATAATCTGTATAACAATATTATATAATAGCAAAAACAACACATTACTCAAACACGGTCTATTCTTCATAAAAACCAAAACAATTTATGGAAACAAACAATATAGAAGGCTCATTTGGTGGAGAATTACTTGATAGCATATTTCGAACAAGCAAAAAAACTATACAGGAGTATGTTTGGGAAATTGAAAGAAACAATAGATATAAGTCCGTTAGATCAAACGTCACCCAGGGTACAATCCTGGATGACAGATCAAGGCTGATCGACTTGTATGAAGCCAGCCTACAGCAAGACGCTCACATACGATCAGTGATTGAGACACTTGAATCACAAATTTTAGGTGACAGGTATATGCTTGCACGAGTCAACGAAAAAGGAAAATATATTAAAGATGTAGAAGAGACAAAAAAAATTCAGGGTTCCCAGTTCGACAAAGTAATCAAAGGAATTGTCGAATCAAAATTATATGGATATACTCTAATCGAGTTGCTGCCCAAAATAAATCCATTAACAGGAAAATTGGCTGATATAAATATTGTTGAAAGACGCAATGTTCTTCCAGATCAATGTGTAGTACTTAAAAGACAAGGGATATGGCTCCCCAATTGGAATATATCATCCCCCATGTATAATAAGAACTATATCCTTATTAATTCAGGAGATTTAGGGTTATTTTCAGCAACCACCCCCCTTATCCTGGCGAAAAAATTTACAGTAGCCAATTATGTAAACTTTTCGCATACATATGGACAGCCCATCATCCACGGGAAAAGCGTTTCAGAGCAACCACAAGATAGAAAACGGCTCTCAAATGACATTTCAAACGCAGCACAAAATAAAGTGATTGTTACCGGACTGGATGATGAAATAGATATTAAGACTTTTACTATGTCCAATTCAGAAAAGATATATACCGGACTTATAGAATTTGTTAATAGTGAAGTATCAAACCTGATTTTGGGATCAGAAAGTATGGCAGGAGGAATGCAGAGCTATGTTGGGTCTACCCAAGCCCATCAAGATGTTTTTCGGGATAGAATTGAGGTATACAGGAGATATATTGAGAATACAATGAATGAAGAAATACTCCCCAGATTAGTAATTATGGGATACATAAAGCCTGGTCTTGAATTTCGTTACTCAAATCGTATAGAAATGAGTAATGAAGATAGAATCAAACTATATCAATTACTGACTGGTGGATACGAAGTTAGTCCTGATGAAATAGAAAAGGAATTTGGTGTGACAGTGGGAAAGCAAATCAATGCTGTATCAAATACTCCATTATCAGGGACCGGACAAGGAAGTAATGACAGAGGGGTTATGTCTGATGAAGAATATTTTCGTAGATATGGACATAATCGTGGCGATAAATCCAGCGACAAAGTTATAAATTTTATAAAGGGAATGAGGTAGACGGCAATACTTCATTCCCTACTTTTGAAAAAGTGATAGCCGCAAAATATGAGGATAATCCGGAAGAGGACAGACATAAAGAAGAATACACTGCAATCTTAAATGCTTTCAGAAAATTGATTTATTCTTTTGAGAATAGTGCAGAATCATGGGATATATTCGAAGAAATAGTAACACTACGGTGTTCTTTTCTAATTGATGAAGCAATTACAGGATTACGATTGGATTTTGATGCTGCTCTCAATATTTTAAGAAACTATAATACCGGTCTTACTGAAAGAGACAAACAAATACGTGAGGTATTAGTTGCCGCGATAGATAACCTCGTTGATTTTTCTATTGCAGAAGAATTTCAAATGGTAAACGATTTGCCGGATGAAATTGATTTGAACAATATGGAAGAGTACGAACAGATATGTGAAAAGTACAATTATACTTACGCTAGTCAAGAGAACAAGGATGTGTTGTATGCAGCCAGTGTCGCTTCATGGTGGATTGACATACCATCAAATGAGATCATTACTTATATGACGCAAGGGGATGAAAGAGTCAGAGCATCACATCTGGCACTAGAAGGATTATCTTTTCCCAAGAATGAGTTCCCTTCTGACCTAATCCCCCCTATTGACTACGCTTGTCGTTGTTATTTGATGTCAAATGGTTTCGAATCACATGTGTTTGCATCATTGAATAAAACCTATTCACCCAAAATGATTAATCCTATATTCTCTGAAAGTTTAGCTACAAGAGGTAGAATATTTAATGACAAGCACCCGTATTTCAAAATCCCTAAAAATCAGCATGAAAGATTAAAGAAAATAGGAAAACGAATCAAAGATAAATTTATGATATATGCCTAAAATTACTTTAGATGAATTTATTTCACAATGGAATAACCAAATGCCTGTCGCAAACAGAATTGACTTTAATATTACAGAGTTTGCAACAAAAGCAGGAGATTTCTCTAAGAGGTTTTTTAGAATGTCTTTTGCTAGTGGTGGTTTTTATGCCACGGGAAACAAATGGAAACCTAGAAAATCAAAATGGGGCAGAAAATTCAAACATCCAGTAATGAATGACAATGGCATATTGAAAGGTGCTATTTCAGGAACATCTACCAACAATTCAAGACAATCCGGAAGAAAAATAAATGGCAGAACACCTTTCACTAAAATGGGGGCCATATATAATATTCATACTGAAGAAATGAGCAAATTTGCCGAAAAGGGCAAAAGAGGGTTAAATCCGTATGGGAAAGGTTATGCGGCAATTCACAATACTGATCCCAAAATCTCACCATTTAAAGTTAACCAGTGGTCTAAAAAGAAACCTACACAAAGGCAATTTATTGGGTTTAATGACAGACTTGATAATTATATCAATACAAACTATGTTCCAATTATTTTTAAAGGACTCCCATTATGATAAAAGACAAAAAAGAAGATAAGAAGAAAGACCCGAAAGAAGAAATAATTGTTCCTGATTCAGTTGCAGAAAATCCTTTCGTAAATATGTACAATGCCATAAAAAGGGCAATTTTGACTGTTAGGGAAGATGAAGAAAACCCATCAAGTCTTCCACTATTTAAAAGTATTATGATTGATACGGGACAATTTGAAAGAATAATAAGGGATCGCAATATGGAATTTGAAATTGCTTTCCCTGCAATATTTGTCCATTTTACGAATGTCAGATATCTGGTTCAACAGCAGAGGATAGGAGAAGGAAGAGCCACTATGAGAGTTCGGTTTATTTTGAATACACTAAACAATCAAGATACTGACAGGGAATGTGACCCGTATATTGTTTTTCAAAGGTTAAATATAGCAATACAAGATGCAAAGGACCGGGAACCGGCATTAAATGAACGATGTAATTTGATGTATTTTGATATGCCCACTACATGTAATATGTTGCAGGCTTATTGGATCGACTATGAAGTTTGGTTTAGAGAATCTTCTGCATGGAAATATAGAAACTGGGTGAAGAGATATCTGGTTGTTCCTCCTTTCACAAATCATGATGATGCACCGGAACACAATGAAAATAATCATTCAAATCATAAAAGCCCCACATATAAAGAAATATCAGGTTTTGTCCCTTCTGTAGAAGATGATGATGGAGATGAAGGGGAGGAAGGTAATAATTCAACCGATACCCCAACCGATAACCAGACAAATTAAACATAGGCAATTTATTATACCTATTCATTATAAAAAACCAACTATGAAGAAAAATGAATTAAAAAATGTTGTTGGGGAAGTAAAGACAAATGAAGTAGCCGAAATTAAATTTTTCGGTACTGTAACGAAAGAATCTACACAAAGATTTAATGAAGAATTTGAGTTTTTGGAAGAATATATCAAACCTTCTTTGATTCGAGTACTCATTAATAGTGATGGGGGTTCTGTGTTACATGGAATGAGTACCTATTCAACTATATCAAACTCTAAAATCCCAACTGAATGTGTTATCGAAGGCATGGCGGCAAGTATGGGGTCTGTGTTGTGGGCCGCTGGAGATAAATCACTTATGAGGGATTACTCTATTCTAATGATTCATAACCCATTCTTACCGGGACCAAATGGCGATGTATCTGATATGGTCAAAGCGTTTGTAAAACAAATTGAAACAATATATCGTAAACGTTTTTCTCTCACGAAAGATCATGTCAAATCTATTATGGATGGAGAGGCAGGAAAAGACGGGACCTTTTTTGATGCTGAAGGGGCCGTCAAAGCTGGTATTATCACAGCAGATTGTGTATTAAAGACCTCCAAACAGGTATGCGATAAAGTTAAAAATGAAATTTCTGGATTGGAAAACGACACATCCAAAATGCAGGACATAATGAGTAAGATCAGTGACGAATTAAATCTCCCAGAAATTGAAAATAAACTATCTAAAATTGAAGACCCTAATCTTAATCAAAACAATAATCCCACGAATGTGGAAAATTTAATCAAAACAACAGACATTATGAATGAAGAAAAAACTATCGGCTTTGAATTTGGGGCTGTAGCCGCTTCTTTGGGTTTGAAAGAAAAGTTTGAAGTAAAAGATGTAATGGCTCGTATTTCTGATTTAATGTCGGTGGAAGCAAAACTTGAAACCGCAAATCGAAAAATAACGGACTATGAGACAGTTATAGCTGGTAAAGAGACAGCACTTCAAAATCTACAAACGAACCTGGATAAAGTAAACGCAGAGCTTGGTACTTACAAGCAGAAAGAAGATCAGCTAAAGAAAGAAAAAATCGAAACTTTGGTGCAGGCCGCTATAGATGAAGGCAAAATTAAAGAAGATTCAAAAGAACAATGGGTCAAAATGGCTGAATCAAATTTTGAATTGGCACAAAACACTCTTGTTTCTATTCCTTCTCGCGAAAAGATTACAGAGCAAATCGCTTCAGATCCGGAAAACATTACGGCAGCTATTAATGCCACAAAAACGGTTGAAGAAAAGGTAGCCGAAAAAGTACAGGCTATTGTAGGGGAATCTTTTCGTTTTAATAAAATCTCCTAATCAATTAAAAACCAAAACTTATAACGATGGCAAATACAGTAAATTTTGCACAAAATGGCTACAACGGCGAGGTATTAGAAGACTTGCTGGTATACACAGCACAAGGTAATGACTCCTACAAAGAAGGATTGTATCACATTAAGGCCGGTATTCAACATAAATATACACTCCCGTCTGCAAAATTGGGGGATATCATTCAGGATAACGCGCCGACTCCGACATCCAGTAACGGTGCTAAAGGCGCGAATGGAGAAAACGAATATGTTTTCACAGAGCGTTATTTGGAGCCGCAAGAATTTATGGTCTACCTTGAATTTAATCCTCGCGACTACGAGAAGTACTGGAAGTTCGCACAACCTGATGGCAGTCTCGTTTTCCGCGAACTCGATCCGAAAATCCAAGCAGTCATGCTTAGACTTCTGATGGACAAGAAGAATGAGTATATTGGAAACGCAATTTGGACAAGCGCAAAAGGCGGCTCGGCAGCAGCCAATATTACAGAACCAACAGATTGTATCAAAATTGGAGCTGGAAAGGAAAAATATTTTGATGGAGCAATCAAACGAATCATTGATAATGTAAATGCGACAGACGAAGCAACTGTAGCAGGCGGTCAATGTATTGTGTCCGGTACTACAGAACTTGTGGATGGTGCGGCAGTCGAGAAGTCGTTGTACGCTATGTGGAAAAAGTGCCCGAAACCCATTCGAAAGAAATCCAGTCTGGTATATGTTATGGGGTGGGATGCCTTTGATGCCTACGATCAGTATTTATCAGACAAACAAGTCAAATACTCAGACAACACTCAGGTTAATCAGTATCGCTTTAAAGGCAAGCGCATTATACCTATTGTTGGGGTTCCAGAACATACAATTCTGTTAGGCGAATTTACTACCGGTATGGACAGTAACTTGTGGATGGGTGTTGATTACGCCAATGATACAGAGGTGATAAAGATTGATCGTCTACAGAGCAATTCTGAATTGTACTTTTTCCAAATGCGCCTAAAAATGGACGTGAATATCGTAAGACCTGGAGAAATTGTAATTCACACTGCTTACAAAAAAACAGTATAACGCTATTAAGTTTATTTTAAAACCTAAAAGGGAGTGGAGAAAAACTCCATTCCCTTTTTTATATTAATTAAATATGGCCAGACCTAAAAAAGAGACGCAAGCTGAAAGTACGAATGCGGTCCTTACTAATGAAAACGTAATGACAGCAGCCAGCAACGAAGATATTGAAAATAAGCAAGAAGACTCTCAGGATGTAGTAAAAGTAGATATTCCTCCTAAAGAAGAAATATCTAATAAAGAAGACAAGGAGATTAATATCCTTAAAGACAAATCCATTAATTCTTCTACAAAAGAAACAACTGAAGCCCCAGAAAAGGACAAGGAGATTAAGTTGGAAAAGCATATAGAAGACATCCTGAAAGTATATCCGCAATATAAGGAATTATACATTGACAGTAAAGGCGGTGTATATGCTACTGATACTAACCAAAACATCAGAGGAAACGCTATTCTTTACAAAAACCCCTATAACAACAATAATAATTAAAAATATGGGCTTAGGTAATGTTTATATTAAAGATGTGTCAAACAATATATCGACTACATCTACTGTATCAAATGAAAAAATAACAGGTTTATTGTTCGACGTATCATTGCAACCTACACTTTTTACCGAAGGGTATGGAAAGAACAATATATCGAATTTAAAACTCGGAGATGTATGCTACATCACAAGCAGAAAGCAATCCATCAAAGACTTTGGTATTATTGAACGAGTGGAATCGACCAAAGATGAAGAAAACAACGTGAACTTTTTGCACGGAATCCCTGCTTATCATATTTCTGAATTTTTCCGCTGTTCCGGAAACATTGATGGAAATGCCCGTCTATATGTGATGTTTGCTGATTGTTCTTCAAATTGGGACGCTATTGAAATCATGCAGCGTGTCGCAGGTGGTACAATAAATCAATTGGGTATTTGGACTGAGCAGCCGATATGGAAACTGAATGGTGAAGCGGAGAAATACAACCTGAATATTGTTTCCTCAGTAAATGACAAAGCAGTTGCCCTGGCAGAACAAAATCAGCCTTTATCTATCATTTTGGCCGCAAACTGTTCTAATACCGGATCAGATACAGCCGATGGAAAGAAAATCGACCTGAATAAAATCCCAACATGTATTTGCGAATGTAGCCGTACCAGTGTGATTTTTGGTCAAGCCCATGATGAAACCGTTGCTTTGATGCAAAAACGAAACAAGAATAATACTCCGGTCGGTTTTTTGGGTGCTGTGATGGGTGCTATTGTTCGTGCCAACGTACACGAATCTATTGCGTGGGTAAAACAGTTCAATTTATTTGGAGATAAATTTCAAGATATTGAATTTGGATTTGGAGATATCAGCTTGACTGATAATGAAGAATTTACAAGTGTAAATTTATACGAATCTCTTTCTCCGGTTTTGCTGGATGATTTGGATAGCAAGGGTTATATTTTCCCTATAAAATATACCGGACGGGAGAACGGCATTTATATCTCCAGAGATCAGACATGTGCCAACAACGATTTTCGGACAATCGCCAGAAATCGTGTAATCAATAAGTCTCGTAGAGCAGTTAGAGAAGTTTTGCTTCCCTATGTAAACTCTCCATTACTGGTGAATCCAAATACAGGTCTTTTGGCACCGTCTAAAATTACATCTTTCAAAAACATAATTGGTGATACACTAAACAAGCTAAAGACAGCACAAGAAATATCGGGTTACTCAGTTACAATTGATGCTAACCAAAATGTGCTGGTAGATGATACCCTACGTATCTCCTACGTGATTGTACCAGTTGGTGTTGCAACCAAAATATATGTTGAAGAGGGATTATCCTTAACCGAAAAATAATATAATCAATGGCAGTTATAAACAATGTGGCATACAGTTGGAGCATGATCACACTCGCTTCAACAGCACTGGGAATAGATGAAGGAAGCACAACGCTAGAAGGAGTTTCCGGTATCAAATGGAACAAGTCACGCAAAATAGAAAGTAATTATGGGATGGGCGGTAAACCCGTCAGTCGTGGATTCGGCAATATAAGTTATTCTGCAAGTATTACGATGGACTACGCAACCCAACAGATGCTAAGGTCCACGTATGGTAGTCTAATGGATATCGGTGAGTTCGATCTAATAGTCAGCTTTGCAAATCCTATGGCGAGTGACGATTGGACCACCACCAGCGTTACCCTGAAGGGATGTATCTTCACAGAAGACGGCATGGAAAGCCAGCAGGATGATACTAATATCACAAAGGAGTTCCAGCTTAATCCTTTCGACATTCAGATTGGTGAAGGCGACTCTATCTAGTCATCGTTTTATATAAAGAGAGCAATATTGAATTGCTCTCTTTTTTTATAAACATTATTAGTAACCACCCCCTATTCTTAATCAAATATCAAATTAAATAGAATTAATTTATGGAAGAAAAAACATTAAGTCTTGAACAAGAGACAAAAATAAAAGAACAGGCTAATAAGCTGAAGTCGGAAAATAAATTACGCAAAGTTTTTCCCATTGTAGTATGGGGTGACGAAAAATCCGGAGAGAAAGAAATTTATGTGGCTTACATGAAGGAACCGACATTCCCGGTTTTTTCTAAGTTTATGGCCGCATCGAAAAGAGATGAAGTTTCCGCAATGAGAACGCTGGCTAAGGATTGTTTTTTAAGTGGCGATAAAGAACTTGTGGATAACGAAAGTTTGTTTCTGTTCGGTATGATGGGACAATTGTCTGAAATCATTACTACCCGTCAGAGTGCTTTGGTAAATTTTTAAACGACTGGGTAGTAAAAGATGATCAACGTATCAGACAGCGTATGATCTATATTAGGCATTACTTCCCAGGTGTTGATCTGAATAGCATTTCAGACGAAGAATTTGCTATGATTTCTGAAGATGCGCTATGGCTACATGAGCAAATACTTGTATCTAAAGCCTCCAATGCACTTCTTGCTTAATTCTATATAACTCACCCCCTTACCTACCGTAAATGGTTAGTAAGGGGGTTATTTCTTATATTTTATATCCTATTCCTACAGACATCAATAATGTATTGTTTACCAAACAAGGCAATTTGCCAATTTTAGAAATAAAGGAAAGATTTCTAGTATAAGAAACATTTAAACTAATTCTCATTTTACCAGCATCATAAAAGGCTCCCAATTCCGGCATTATCCCAAACACAACTCTGTTTGCATGATAATCATTTTCATATTTATTATTTTCTGTTGTTGTATAGGAATCTTCCTTCACCAAAAAATCAAGGGTAGGTGCAATTCCCAGATATACATTCAATTTATTAAATGAATGCTTTACTCTAAATGACGTGTTCAATTGGATGTAATGCAAATTCGATTGTAAGTTAGCGTAACCAACTCTTGATATACCACCCTCCAATTCTTCTGCAAATCCATAAATATGGTCCTTACCCCCTTTCTTTATATATCCTATTTCGCTAGACATATAAAACCAATCATGTTCCAAATAATCACAGCCCAACATTACAGAATATGCAGGCAATGTTTGTTCCAAATTATCTCCTTTCATCCAGGATAAAGATAATCCATTTTCTACTTTAATGACCTGAGAGAACCCCTCACTAATACTAATAACCAACAAAGCAAACACCATTAACAAAATCTTCTTCATAACTTTATTTATTTTAGTTTTCATTGAGAGAAACGCCTTCAAAATCGGTTTATTGCACCATCAAAGGGAAATATCCAGAAATATATATTTTATATAATTCGTTGTGTTGTTTTACCTAATTTTCACAATATGTTAAGCAATATGCAGTACACCGTACCGTTTAGATAGCTTTTACCTGCATATCACTATGTCTTCGCTTGATCATAAATCAATTTGCCCAATTTACAGCTATTCTTCATTAAAGAATAAAAAGAAATGGGACAAGTACAAGACTATCAAGTTAATTATGACATAAGCGTAAAAGCCGAAGGTGTCGATAAAGTCACCAAGTTGGCCGAAGCTGTCAGTAAGTTAAAACTCAGTAAAGACACAGCAGAAACATCCATTGCTCATTTACAAGGGATGTTGAATAAGATAGATGCGATCTTTAGGCCAAAGGGTAAAAAGCGTGATTTTTCTTATAAAATAGATGTCAATACAAAAAATACAGAAGAGAAGCTTTCTAGGATCTCTAAGTTACTGGATGATATAAAAACTAAATCTGAAGGAATCAAGCTGGTCATTAATGCCGGACAGAAAATAGATACAAAGAGCATTAAGACACAAGCACAAGCTGTAATCAATAATCAAATTGCATCACAGCAAAAAGAAGCAGGTGCGCAAAGCAAAAAATCAGTATTAGAAACTACCAAAGCCTTATCTGCTCCATTAAACGAGATCAATAAAGTCGTAGGGAAAGTAAATGCAGCACTTATTAGTTTGCAGACTGGAAGAGAAATTTCAATAAAAACAGACGTTGCAAAAGAACGTCTTTTGGAAATTCTCAGTTTGATGAAGCAGATAAAAGGTGCTTCAAAAATGACATTGGGAATGGGGATGGGCAGTCCGGGAACAGCAAATGCCACAAATACATCAAATGTAATTGCATATCCCCCATTACTTGCTGCCGCTATTCCCACCACCAATAAATATTCCTCCAGTCAAAGGAATAAGATTATAGCCACATTAAACAAGAAAAAAAGAGAAGAGGACCGGGAATTAAGCCGGAGAAAAAAAGAGCAAGATAAAATTTGGGATCACTATGACAAGGAGCAGGAACGAGAATACCGGAAAAACATTAAGGATAAAATAAATCGTTTCAACAAACAATCTCAGGAAGAACAGGCTAAATCGGACTTATATGAAGAAATGAAAGTTCGCAATGAGCTGGCTAAAGAAAAAAAGGCTTCCACTGTTCGGAAAGCGAGGCAAAAAGAACAAGATAAAATTTGGAACCATTATGAGAAAGAGCAAGAACGGGAATATCGAAAAAACATTCGAGATAAAATAAACCGTTTCAATAGGCAATCAAAAGAAGAACAAGCCAGGGCCGATCTATATGAGGAAATGAGAGTCAGAAACGAATTAGCCAAAGATAAAGCTAAAGAAAAAGCGAATCTGGCCTCTCAGAAAGCGAAACAAAGAGAAGCACGGTTATCAGAAAAAGTGTATGGTAATAACCGTAGGGCCGCTATCAATCGTTTACAATATGCCAAAGCTCCATCATGGAGAAGTATGCCATTTGCCGGGATGGTTAGTGGATATATGGCTTATGGTTTGATAAAATCGGAACTTGGAGCAGCCGTAGATTATGCGAATATCATGGAATCAGCTAGAGGTATCCTTAGAGTTGCTGATTCTGATCTTTCCACATTCGAAAATCGGTTTGACAAGATGTCTCGGAATGTGCGCCAGATTGGTATTGACACCAAGTTTACCGCACAAGAAATTGCCGGAGCCACAAAGTATTTGGCAATGGCTGGAATGAACATAGAAACCATAAACTCGGCAATGCGGCCAATCACAAATTTAGCATTGATTGGAGATAACGATGTTGGTCAAGTTGCGGATTTGACCACAAATATAATGTCTGGATACGATATTAAAAATTCATCTATGGGGTCGGTTGCTGATATTATCTCATCAACGTTTTCAAGATCGAATGTTAATATTATTGACATGGCAGAATCATATAAAATGGCCGCTGGATATTTAAGGATGTCAGGTGTAGATTTTTCAGAAGCATCCGCAGCAATAGGTATTCTTGGTAATTCCGGTATCAAAGGCACAATGGCCGGTACATCATTAAGAGCCATGTCTACAAAATTTGCCAAACCGACTAAAGAAGCGAAAGATACATTAAAAAGGCTTGGTGTAAAATTTACTGAATTTGAGGATATCTATGGAGCTAAAGTAGAAAAATTAAGATCAATTGCTGATATTTTCGAAGATCTGAACAAGGCCGGTGCTACGCTTGGTGACATGCAGGCTGTGTTCGGAAAAATTGGTGGCAATGCCGCTATGATGTTTGTTGACAATTATGCAGCTCTAAGGACCCTTGCTAATCAGAATAGGGCCAGTCATGGTATTTCAGAGGATCTAGCAGAAATAAAACAAAACACCACTAAAGGACTGTGGGCACAAATGACCTCTACTTTTTCTGAAAGCTTTATGCAAGCCTATGAAATTCTGGAACCGGTTATAAGATCGACATTAAAAGATCTTCTAGCAAGTTTCAAACCCCGTGAATTTGCACAAGGAATTGCTACTATAGGCAGGGTTTTATTAGATGTGTTTTCCACATTAGGTAAAATAGGGTCCTGGGTCACCAGAAACTTTAGTTGGATCGAACCTTTACTGTTTACGGGGGTTGTAGCAACAAAAGTATTTAAGTTGGCTGGGGCTTTGACCAATTTAGGTATAGCTTTTGGATTTGTAGGGAAACAAGCCCTAGCTTCTAAAACGATAAGTTCTGTTGGCAGTGTAGTTGGAGCTGGGGCCGGTGGAGTTGTTGCTAAACAAGCATTATCAGGCATGTTTTCGTCACAAGTAAGCACTGGTTCCGGACTGATAGGGGCTTCTGCATCACTCTCTGCCATTGGAACAGGAGCCATTGCCGCTACAGCAGGAATCTCAGCATTAATAGGAATGCTTACTTATGCGGCATATAAAACCTGGAAAGTAAAAGAAGCCAAAGACGCAGTACTTGAAGACATAGAGGTCAATCGAAAATATAGATATCCATCTATAGAAGCATTACAAGAGGCTCTTAGCGATACTTACCAGCAAGCTATAGACACAAAAAAGGCAGTAGACGATGTGACATCTGGGAAAACATTGTCTGAGTCTTCTGGACATGCAACTGGAGCTTTTACTGGTAGATGGTGGGCTGCTATATTGGATAATTTTATACCATCTGAATATGGGACTCAGACGTTTGGCATACATAAAAATTATTCATTAAAAGATGCTTATCAAGATGATATAAGAGATGCTATATTAGTCGAGGCAAAAAAAGACAGTCAACTTAGAGTTGAGTCGGCTTATGCGGAATTGGGTAAATTACGCAATCCCCTAGAAGTAGATGCTTTCACTAAAAACATTCAGTCTAAATATGGGCAGCAGGAAAAATCAATTGATTATAGTCTTTTTTCATTTACAAATGATCAAAAAACTGCATGGAAATACATAAATGATTTAGGTGATAAATCAGTTGATATTGCATCTACAACTATGGACTATTACAATTACCAAAATTCAGTAACAGTTCCAGAAATTAAACGATTAGCCGGTATATACAAAGAAGCTATCAGTTCTCCAGAGGGTGCTTTAAACCTAATATCCGGAAAAACCGGAAATGGGAAAATGAAATTTGATTTATCTGATTTAACAGAAAATGGATTTTATCAAAATAAAAATGGTAAATGGGTTCAGAAAGAATTAAAATCAAATGCCACTGACGATGAAAGAAGCACCAGTATGGCGCAATTTCAAGATATACATTGGAAATTAAAGACATTATTTTCTAGTTTAAGAAAAACTTTTGGGGGATCGGCTGATGCGGCTGACACAATAATGAGAATGGCTGGGTTTTCTCCTTCTCTATATTCAAACGAACCGGATCATAACAACATAACGCCCTGGGATGATCCCAATATAACTTATCAGGGTGGAGATGATGGTGGAGCAGGTGGAAACTATTCCGGTACAGGGAAATTGTCATCAGCGGCCCCCAAACAAGTGATTGTCAATATAACCAATTTGCTCAGTATACAGACTATTGAATTAATGAAGACTCCTGAAGGAAAATCTCCGGAAATTCAGGACATGAAAGAAATGATGGCGCAAGCATTGATTGATGTAGTACATGATTTTGACGCAAGCTGGAATGGATAACTAAAAAATTAACTATGGCAAATAATATAAAACTATCAGGCATACCCGGTTTAGCAGCCTCCACTCTCCTGAGTGGGGGTGTTGCTAATCATGGAAGCATATTTGGATATATTTCAGATACAGCAAGAAGGACTTTAGGATTAGGAATATCCCAGTTCTCTGACGGACAAGTGCAATATCTGTCAAAAGACAAAGAAATTTTAAAACGAGCTATGATCCAGACAACATCACAGTTGGCTTATGGTGCGTTGCGTTCATATCCAAGATTCTTAAAATACTGGGAGCAGAAAAACAGGGATAAATATCTTCAGACGCAATCTCAAAGCAGTATTGCTAATAAAAGTGGACAATATTACCAGTTGATTAAAGAACAACAGGCCCAAGCAGAAGTCAAGAGTTATACGGATACTATTGTTGGTAAAAATATTGTCGCTGATTATTTGGAGTTAAGCGTTACTACTGGAAGCTCTTATTATGATCCTAAAACTAATAAAATAAACATTGTAGAACAATACGGTACTGTAAAATTTGTAGACTTACAACCTATGATTCAAGTATCTAGTAAAAACAATGTTGTCTTGACAACCGTTCAAGGAAGAAGTTATTCAAGAAAAGAATTTATAAGCGGTGGGGATTTTGAAATCACTATCAATGGAAAAATAACAAGTAAATATCCAGACATATATCCAGAGAGCGAGGTATCTAAATTTTTGAAATTAATGCAGTTCAAGGGTGTTATTGATTGCGATAACACAATTCTTCGTCAGTTCAAAATAACCAAATTGATTATTTTGAATTACTCATTCCAATCTTCTAATTATAAAAACATACAGCCGTATACTATATCATGCGTAGCTGTGGAACCTTCCGAGGCTATAGAAGTAAAATTGGCACAAGAAGAAAAGGTCGATGAAGCAATGAAACATACAAACAAATGGATTAAGCTAGTCAAATTTGGAACTGAAGTTGTCGATCCCTCCAGTCTATTAAAAATCACAAAACAATGGCTATAAGTTCACTCGACATATTGTGCTGTAGAATAACCATTGGAGACGCGGACCCCAGCAATCCTATGGTTATAAAAAACACAATCATATTAACTGAAGTACTTAATATTGAGATAAATGAATCATACAAAAGATTAATAAGTACAGCTAAAATAACCTTTCCAAAAGGAACTGTATTTAGAAGTACTATTATCGGGAACGGCACTATAGAAGGTAAGGACGCATCGCGTATTACCACTGAAATTATGGCTGATGGTGTAGTTATCGAAAAGAGAAATACCCAAAAAGCAATAGATGAAACAACATTTAAGATTGGCCAAAGAATCAATATAAAATTGGGATATAACGGAGTGCTGAAAAATATGTTTGACGGCTATATAACAGCCTATAACTCAGACAATCTGTTTGAACTCCAATGTGAAAACATGGCTTATAAGCTTAAATTAAAACAGGCCCCTAAAATTGAAACTCCGATAACTGGAACTAAGGTAAATGATGTGTGTGGTGCAAAATATGGTTTATTAAAAGATACCGGATTTGAGCTTCATTCAGAGACCAAAAGATTTGATATACAAATTGGAAAAATTAAGATCACAGACAACTTCACGGTCGCTGATGTTTTAAGTGATTGGTCAAAATTTAAGGTATATTGTTTCTTGAAGTATGATGAGAACTCACCGGATAATATGCCTAAAATAGCAGTGGGCCGCCCCTACTCTTCTTCTAAGAGCGATCCCATTTTTCCTAAAGACAGTGAAAACACAACGCCTTATAAGATATATTTCAATTACCATGTGGCAGAAAATGGATTGAAGGTTATGAAAGTTGACCCTAAGTTTTTGGCTGTTACAGGAAAAGCATTGGGGAGTAATGAAAAGTTCTTTGAGGTCACTGTGAGACTCAATCCTGAATATGATCCTACAGTAGCAGGCAGCAAGGAGTTTCAAACGGTTAATGCAACCCAGATATCCAAGAAAACTCATAAACTAACAGGGAACACAACAGCCAGCGGTGCCGACACAAAGACTAAAGTCGATCTCAGTACTTATACCGTTGTGCCATACATGTCATCAAACATGAAAATAGACTCAGACAAATTAGTAGAAGAGACTATAGCTTATTTTAAAGATTACAACCTTAACGGAATTACTGGGGATATTACCTTGTTTGGAGATTTTGGATTGCCCACAGCAGTTCAAGTGGAATTAATAGATGACAGGAATCCCAGTAAAAATGGAGTATATATAGTTGATGAAGTGACCACAAGCTTCGGTGTAAATGGATATAGACAGAAGCTCACATTGCCATATAGAATTAAAGGAAAGACTACTTATGGAAACAGTAAATAAATATAACGACAACAGTCAAAGAATGATCCAGGAAGCGATCAGAAAAATAGCCCTAGGCAGAAGTATTGACAGAATCAATATGTCCCCTTCAGGAACATCCGGTGTTGGAACAGCCCGTATGATTCATGGTTATGTGGCAAAAATAAACGATGATCCCAATGATGAAGAATATTTTGGGACAATTGATGTTGGTGAGTTTCCGGACGAAACAGCCTCTTCAGAACCTATTATACACCGCGGAGTGCTATTGTCCGGAATAAAGGACAATTCCGGAGGGTTCTTGGTTATACCAACAATGTTCTCCGATGTCACTATTGTATCTGATGCAGCTACTAAATACACCTATGTACTTAATTTCTCTCACGCTGATATATTACAGTTAAATGCTCATAACGAAACAACTGTTGGGGCCACAGAAACTGAAAAGCTCGACCCGGAAGACAATGACTCTCCAGATTATGATGAATTAGCAAAAACAGGGAACGCCACATCGACCAAATACACTCCTTCAGCGATCAGTACAATCGCTCAAAGTAATGATGGAAAACAGACGGAAATAAATATCAAATCTACCGGTATAGAACAGAAAGTAGGTAAATCAACATCCACCCAGTCTGAAGATAAAATTGAAAATAAGGTTGGTGAAACCACAATTGTCGTATCAAATGGAAAAGTTACTATAGGAGATGAAAATGCGACAGAACCTTTAGTTCTAGGGAATGAGCTGGCCCAGTTGATGTTGGATTTTCTAACTGAATGCTCCAAAATCACAACCCCGACTTTGATGGGTACGATGCCAGCATTGAATGTTCCTAATTTCACAACTCTAACATCCAAGATTCAGAAGTTTTTATCTAAAACATCTTACACAAAATGAGTATAGCACTAAATCCTGAAATCGAAAAACTTGATAAAAAAAGCCTTTGCTACTCAATATATATACAGTTATACAACAACTTCTTCAATGCCCAAAACAAAGAGACTATTACTGAAGGAGATCAAACTTCGATTAGGTTAAAAAATACAGCCTACAATTTTGCCAGTCCAATATCAGAATCAATTGTAGGAAATGAAAGCGGAGAAGGCGGTGGAGGTATCCTGTATGAATATGTAAAAAGAGGTGGTGATAATATGTCCGGTATATTCCGGGCCAATTATGGATTTGAAGCCGGAATAAACAACACAAAGGTCATTCAGATTTCCCAAAGAGATATTGTAGATGAAAATAACCAGGTAATTTCCACAGATTATGAATTGAACGTAACCGGAAATATTCATATCGGTGGCAGTAATTTTTATCTAGGTGACAAGAATATTTTGTCTTATGACCAACAATCCAAAATAGCAAGTATTTCCAGTGATATAGTTGATTTTGGAGAATCTAAAATCAAAAGCACAGGAGAGATTGTCGTGGGACCGAATAAAACTTCTGGAGTATATATTACTTCAGAAGTGCTGCAAATAAAAGGCAATAGTGTTTATCACTCAGGGAATGCAAATCTTAAAGACGTTGACTGGAAGATGAAAGATGCTAATGTTTTCGGAAGTCTCAATGTCAAAAAAGAAACAGTACTTGAAGGGAAACTAACTTCTTCTTATGGCGTTGATCTGGGTGCTGAAGGAAAAACCGTATTGTCTATTCTTCAAAACACAGTAAGCATTAATGGTTTTATCACATTTGGCGTAGATTACGGCATTAAAATAGATGATCTTCCAGTACTTGTAAGATCGAATATTAATGATATCCAGCTTAGTGCTATAGGTGGGGATTTATTATTGGGGAATGACAATACAAACAAGATAAAGTTATTGTCCAATTTATCCGATGAAAATGGAAGTAATGTTTTAATAACCAGATATGGAGGGGCATTTTTCCCAGATTCATTTCGTATTAAGCATAATTTTGGGGATGATCTAGCATCTTCATATAGAGTTAATGCTGATGACGAAGGTCTGATTGTTCATAAGAAACTTAGATTTGGCACATCTGATGGTGCTTATCTTATTGGTAATAAAAATAATATCAGCTTTGTTTCGTGTGTAGAAAGGACCGATCCGTCCACACATCTAGTCACTGTTAGTACGTATAATACCCTATTCCAGCATCAGCCTTCTACAAGCATATACAAACCATTAAACAGAGACTCTGATACGTTTGTGTTTATCACTGGTTCCGACTTCTTTCTATTCAATAAACCCATTGAATCAAATGGTTCTGTAGGAATAGATGGATCTTCAACCCGATTGTCTGACAACACTCTATTCTTTACCGATAAGAGTTACCTCCACTCCATAACAGATGGCATAAAACATTATGGCAATTCCTATTTTACAGAGAATTTAAGCTCTGAAACTTTTTCTAGCGGATTTGCAGGTTCCGGATGGGCTATCATACGTAATCAAACAACCGGAAACACCATACTAACATGTGATGAAGCGGTTTTCAGAAAAAAGTTGCGTGTTTACGAAATGGAAGTACAAAAAATGAGCGCGACAAATGGATCGCTGTGGGTAAGTGATTCATGCAGTGGAGATACTGTAGAAAAATTGTAACATAAAACCAAACTTTAACTATAATGGCATTATTCAGTTATTCTAAATTCAAAATTAGAATTGATCCTCAGTCTAAAAAAACACAGGGATTACAAGTCGGGGATGTTGTAAGAAGACAATATTCCGATAACGATAAGATGTTGTACACATTAATGATCGTTATCGAAACAGGCGTTGATATATTACACGATCAAAACAACAAAGAGCAAAAATCCCCTTACTTTATTGGAGGGTTATTAGATGGTGATGAGCCGAAATCAGGAGAATTATTAGACTTCGTTCGTATCACTAATTTATTCGATGCTGATAGAAGTGGGGCGATGTATTTGACCGCCTCAGACAACAGCTCTCCTTTTATGGACATAATTGATGGCATGGCTACCGAAAACTCGCTGTGCTATCCATATATGGGCGATGGAGAACCAGATATTCCATCTCTTAACAAATATGCCTGTGCCGGATCAGAATACCTGACTTCTCAGTATTTCAATTTTAATCAAGATTCCTATAGGGTATTTAGAATTACAAGAAATGAAACGAGTAATCCGGAAAATAAAATCATTGGTTTTAAGCAAACAATAGAAAAGCCTCTTAAAAATCCACAGAGAGTCATTATATCATATAAAGTACGTGCCTCTAAACCAATCAATGATGTCCGTGTTTCATTTGGGTATACGGATGGTACAGAAGTTGATGGGGAAGATATGATTAATATTACTTCTGACTGGGAGTATAAATTATCGCTTGTTACCATTGAGTATCCCCAGCAATATTCAAGAAGTTTGTTGATTGATCTCACATCAAAACTGGATAATAACGATTGGTGTGAGATATCTGATCTGAATATTATTCTGCTTTCGGATATTTCCACTTTTTCTGGGTCAACCAAAGCTAGAATAGGGAAAGTTACCGGTATCGTTGACCCTGTGTTCGGGGTCCTTGACGGATATGGGGCTTACTTTCAAAAACTATATGCAACAAAAGATGTCAATGTAGCAGGAACATTAACGGCTGGAGATGAATCCGGTTTTGCAAGTACGTTTTATGTTGGGCGTATCCATAAGAACTGCCTTATCAACAGCTTATATGGAAATTTTATCACCACCGTTAGTACTGTTCAGCAAGAGCAATCTCCGGTAGGTATTGGTAATGTTTTTTTGTTACCTGCCGGAAAAACAATTCTAAAATGCCAATCTAAGGAGTGGTCAGAGAAACATAATAGAAAGAAGTTCTGTTTCTCATTTTGGGCAAAGTCTAACAAGGCTGGCAATATAGCCATTTCTCAGAATGACAAAAAGCTTCAAAATATATCCATATCCATCACAAATGAGTGGGTTAGATATAGTGTTCCTTTTATTGTCAAGCACCAGGCCAATGCTGATCTGACTATAGAACTATCTTCCGATCTGAACACAATCTATTTCACATCTCCCCAGTTGGAAAACGGAGATAAAGCCTCTCTGTATCAACCAACTGATGATAAACTGAATGAAGTGGATGAATATGGGGCTTGGTTCAATCGAGGCGGTATCGGTGGTACTATCCAAAATCCATTATTAAAGCTGAATGAGGATGGTTCGATCTCTTCCAACAATAATTCTTTTGTTATTAATAGAGACGGGTCCGGTTATTTTGCCGGGGGAGCGATATCATGGGATGCAGAAAAAGTTCTGTTACAAGACAATGTGATATTAAAATGGGACAATTTAGCCCAAGACACTCAGAACAATATAATAAACGGATTGCCATACAGTGTTAATAGCACCGTAACGAATTATTCTTTTCAAGCTAATCATAAAGGGGAAATAATCACTGACCAGTCGGTTACAACTGAAATTTACGTTTATCAAAATAATAAAAGTGTTGATTTTAGTATAGACGAATTGCCTTCAGTATCCGGTTTGGCCATTACTAAAAACGATAATAAAAAGACTGTAACATTCAGTGCTTCAACCAATGTACCATTAACAGACAATGGCACGGTGGAAATATTAATCAATGTCAACGGGACCAAACACAAAGTCCCATTTGCCTGGTCTAAAGCTAAATCCGGATCAAGTGGTGGAACTTCACTTGACTGGATAGAAGATTGGGATAGTGGTAAAACAATGATTGGTGCCAATAGCGTGATTACTCCTAAAATTTTTACCGGAATAAAAAATTCCAATGAAACTATTACGGGTACAGCCATAGGACATTTTAATTTGAGCACTATCAACAGTTCTGGAGAAGTTTCAACAGAAATGGTTGACGGTATTTATGGTTTTAAAGATGGATATAAAACATTTGCCATTGATAATACCGGAAGTGTTCAATTAGGACGTGAAAATCAATCTATTAAATACAATGCAGCAACCGGAAAAATAGAGTTCGGGGCAGAGGTTTCTTTGAATTGGGTTAATGCTATCAATACGGCAAAATCTGAAGTTATTGATTCTGCCGCAACCACGGCCCAAGCAAAAGCAGATGCAGCAAAGAACGCGGCAATATCAACAGCATCAACAAATACCGATAATAAAATCAATGAACTAAAACCGAGTATTGAAGATGCAAAAAAGGCCGGAACAAACGCTAAAGAGGTTGCAGATGCGATCACTAACAAGGCAAACTCGGAAGGCTGGGGCACCAAGTTGACTTATGTGACATCTACTGGCATTTTCACAGGTACTTTGTCAGCAAATACGATAAATGCCATTCAGCTAAATGCCTCACAAATTACATCAGGCACTATTAACGCTGCCCGGATAGATGTTGCTTCCTTAAAAGCTTCATTGATCACAGCCGGAAATATTGAGGCCCTGACTTTAAATGTTGTCAAAGGTACAATTGGAGGATGGTCCATTGATGCGGATTCGATATACAGGGGAACGAAAAATAATACTTCCGGTGCATATACAGGAGCTTCGGGTTCAGTTTGTATCGGTTCTAACGGAATCCGAGGCTTTAAATGGCGGCTAGATAGTACAGGGGCTGGTGCGCTGGCTGGTGGAAATATTTCGTGGGATGCAAACGGAAATGTATCCTTCGGCGCATCAGTGGTGTTGAATTGGACAACTCCTATCAACTCTATTGTTACGGCTCTAGGTGGTTCATCATATCCAAAGCTGACACAAATTTCTAGTACAGGCATATACACCGGCACACTCACGGCTACGCAAATCAACGCTGTTAGTATTGATGCTGGAAGCATTAAGGCCGGAACACTGAGCGCAGACAGAATTGCGGCAAATAGTCTTAATGGTAACAAAATTACAGCTAGAACCCTCAGTGCTGACCGAATAGCAGCAGGAGTAATTACAGCCAATGAAATTGCAGGACGGACCATTACGGCTGCAAAAATCGCAACAGGAACAATTACAGCCAGTGAGATCAATGTTGGAAGTGTTAGAGCCAGTGTACTAACAGCCGATGCGGTAAACGCACTCACATGTAATTTTGTCAGAGGGAAAATTGGAGGATTTACGATAGGTTCTGATACAATGACTGTCGGGAGTATCGGGACCGTCGGCGCAACCCCATTGCAAATTCGTTCAGTCTCATCTGGAAGCGGATACTGGTATAGCGGAGCTTATAAACCTTTTGGGGTTTCCTTACTATGGCATCAAAACGCCAATGCTGGTCATATCGTGTTCGGGCAGATCGCAAGTAATGGGAATACCGTAAAAGCCGGATTTATCGGTATCCAAATGCTAGCCTGGGATAACACCGAATATTTTTGTTTGTCCGCAAATTATACTAAAAGCGGCTCGAAAGAGGTCTACAACCGCATTGCAGGATGGGCATTCGATAATACACGTATCTGGAAAAACAATGTGTCTTTAGGGTCAGACGGTACAATATATAATGGTGAGAAGTGGAGATTGAATAATGATGGTTCCGGTAAAATTGCGAATGGAAATATATCCTGGAATGCTTCCGGAACAGTTACCTTTTCTTCAGCCGTTGCTTTGAATTGGAACAATGCGGCAAATTATGGAAAATTATATGCCAGAGGTACAGGGAATAACCATAGTGCGGCCCGATTGGTGAATTTAAACGGCATAGAAATAGTAAATTCGGCTGCCAGAGGCATAACACTCACTGTTATTAACCGAAGTAATTTATCTATAGCATCAAACACGAATTACGATGTGTATAGTAACGATACTAACTGTAATTCTCTGGCTTCGGCACTGAATGCTTTAAATTCTGATAAGATAGTGGTATTGACATCTTATGATGCCATACTTATCAACGGTACTTTGAATGCGGCTCTCCAGCGTTGTGGGGGGGTCGAGCCTAACTATTAACAACGCCCGTTGTCCTTATGTATTGATCGGCATTCCAACTGTCGGTAAGGACAACGGTTTGGTAGCAGTATATGGTACGGGTGCATCGGAGCCTTATGCAGAAATTTCGACAGTGATTATCAATGGTATTCCACAAGGGATTAATATAACCGGTAAGCAAAAAACTTTTATTGACGGAAATGGCATTTACACCGGCACGATCAGTGCCAGCCAGATTAATGCCGGTACAATAAGTGCTGATAGAATTGCTGCAAATTCCTTGAATGGAAACAAAATAGTGTCTCGTTCTATTACGGCTGATCGAATTGTAGCCGGGGCCGTTACTGCTAACGAAATAGCAGCTAACACTATTACGGCGGCTAAAATTGCATCACGAACTATTACGGCCGACCGAATCGCATCCCAGGCTATTACAGCTAATGAAATTAAAACACGCACGATTACTGCCGACAGGATTGTTACTGGTGCGATTACTGCTAATGAAATTGCGTCAAAAACAATAACAGCGGCCAAGATAGCGGCTGGAACCATAACCGCCAGTGAAATTAATGCTGGAAGTATTCGTGCTAGTGTACTAACAGCAGATGCGGTAAATGCCCTTACTTGTACATTTGTAAGAGGAAAAGTTGGTGGGTTTGTTCTTAATGATCATGCACTATATAGTATAAATGTAACAGCCGGTCATACCATCGGCATACAAAATAATGGGTATATGTATAATTGTAATAGCTCTAACAATGTGGATTACTGGAATTTGAACACGGACGGGTCAGCTTCATTCGGTGTGAACAAAATAAGGTTCAATGCCGATGGGTCGGGGTGGCTTGCAAATAAAAATATAACTTGGGATGCCGCAGGAAACACCAACTATACAGGAAAAGTTACTGGTATGGAAGGGTCGTTTAGGTCATTAACAGCTTACTCTGGTTCTGGTTCGATTGGGCTAAATGGAAATGGAATCAGTATTAATGGTAATCAATTTTGGGTATATGGCGATATGTATAGTCAGGGCACTACTAATAGCAGATCTAATAGATTTTATTCCAGCCACATTTTCTGTCGTGGGATGCTGGGAGTACACGGCCTGGCAACGATAGTTGTTTATGGTACTTATGGCAGAATTTATTGGAACGGTTATAATGAAAGTAGTAGCAATTATTTACAGGTGAATTTCGAAAGAGCTACGTCAGGATCAATCGTATATTACAAAATACCTCTATATGGGTCAACAGATAATGCAGCAGGATTACCTATAAATGTGGTTGTTTTTAAAATCACAACAACATACAACTATATATTTGCTAATATGGGATTTATGCACCCAATAATAGGATTTAATGCAAACAGGTCTCCATCAATTACAGCATTTGTGTATAGAAATGGAATAAAAAGAGGTTGGGACCCTGGGGAATCAAGCATGTGGCTATATACAGGAGGAAGTATTATGTCCACTAATACCAATGGCAAATTAGGTGGTGGATGGATTATGATAAATACTTCTAATGTAAATGAGTTTTAGTATAAACCAAACCGTGATCACCGCCCTATTCATTATAAATACAGTATTTAAAAAACAAAAAGCAATGGACATTACATCAAGAAACACAGTTATTAAAGCTAAAGAAATAACTGAAAACGCTAATTATGAAATTGAATATTCAGTTTCGGGCAAACAGGTAAATAGAGTCAGTGTATCCATTTTTGGACTTATCATTGACAAAATAACTGAAAGTAGCGAATATATCGGGAACATATTATTGGAAAACAACAGCATCAGTTGTTCGCTTCCAAGTAAAGAAGAAAATTATGTTGCCTATTTTACTGATTTCAGCCATATTGTTTCTCTTATTAAAGAAGAAGTAGGTAAAGCATAATCTAAGTGGTGGTTATAAACAAAAATACCACCACTACCCTATTCTTTATAAAAACCAAAAACTTTAATATATAATTAAGCATGGAACTATTAATTAAAGACAGACTTTACATTCCGGGATTCTTACCTAAAGACAACAATTTTAAGAATTTCAATCTCAAAAAGGGGATTCTTAAAAAAATTGAAATATCTGAAGAAGAGCGCAAAAATGTTGATTTAAAACAAAACAAAGAAACTAATCGGATCGAGTGGGATGTGGAAAAGGACACTCCGCTTATAGTTGATTTTTCCTCAGAAGAAATCGAATACATGAAATCCTCTTGTGAAAAAATCGCAGACGAACAACTCCCGGATGATATGTGGAGCACCGTGGAAAAGGTGTACGACTCCACAAGTAAATAACACAAACAATTGTTGAGCACGTATTCTAATCTTTAATAAGAAGAGTGCAAACCCCTAATCACTCATTATGATGATTAGGGGTTTTTCTTTAATAATCAAATCATTATGGCAAGACAGGATATAAATATTAACGCTATATATGGTGAATTGAACACTACCAATAATTTGACCAGTAAAGCTATATATGAGTTTAAAATATTAGAGGATCAAGACAGAATAGATAATGACCTGTTCTGTTATGCAGAAATACTGGTACCCTCTTATTTTGAGAAATCATATAGAGATGAAAATGGTATTCACGTCAATATTCCATATACTCCAGAATTTAAAGAACTGAAGGTATGCTTCAGGATTGATAATGGGACCGATAAAGAAGAGTTCATACTGAATAAAACAAACAATCAGATATGGTTCCCCGTATATTTGGGAGATGCCTCAGAAAACAAAAAAACAATAAAGCTTTCTGAGTATAGACAGCTAAATGAAAATTGCGATTTCAATTTTATAATGAAAGAAGACGGCTATCTCTTACTGTTTAGCGGAGATGAAACCGATTTTATTATAAAAGCATCCCTGGATCAGAATAAAGCATTCCTCTTGAAAGCATTCCCAGGAGGTTTGTATCAGCATCCAACGACCGGGGTTGGTCTCATAGATTATCTACATGGCAATTTTGAGAATGCTGGTTTGGCTCAAAAACTACAAAGTGAATTTCTCAACGACAATATGATAATAGAAAACGCATACATGGATTCCGATATGGGAAACCTGTATTTAGATGTAAAAGAAAAAGATGGGTAAGTATACAGTAACCAACGGACAGAATATATTTGATATAGCCCTGCATCTATATGGGTCAATAGAAGGTGTTGTGGATTTGTTAATGAACAACACGACCTTATCTTTATGTGATAAGCTCAAAACAGGGGATGAATTAATATATACAGACAACTATATCATCAACCAAGATACCGCTGCATATTTGAAGTCCTATAAAATTACTCCTGCAAATGGAGAGCAGAATATATATTATAAAGCATCCGATAAACCAAAGATATTCGAGATATATGTAGAAAACAAGAAAACATCTGCCGGATTTCTAATATCCGGTACCGGATCAATACATGTGGACTGGGGAGATAATTCGGACATCCAGTTTATTGATCTATCGGAGACATACGAGCATATTACTCATATATTTGACAATCTGGTTGAAAAACCAAGAAGAATAACTATTTATGGGGAAGAAAGTTTACAGATTAAAAAGATAGACTTCAGTAAATTATCTTCATCCAGAATATATGTTCTCAGACCAATATATATTGAGAGGTTTGTTTTAAACAATAACTCTATTCCCGTGGATTTCATCTCATTGGTGAACGGAATATTTGATATCGACCTCTCTTTCTCTTCTACTGGTGATTTAACACCGTTATTAAGATGCAAACAGTTAATGAGGTTGAATTTGTCCGGTATGAACATCAAACAAAGTGTCATAGACAACTACCTCATAGGCTTAGTTAATTACTATTATGAAAGAAGAAATTGCTCAATCAAACTTACTACTTGTCCATCAGGGAAATATCAGGAACCAGAAAAAGATGTAGATCTAAACTACATCATTACGTCCGGAATGGAAGCGATATGGATATTAACACACGAACCTTCATGGAATGAGTCTGGGGCATGGGTATTTACTATTAACGATGATATCTATACATTTGAAAAAGAAAACAAATAATGAGTAGGACTATTAATGAAATCTACAAGCAAGCTGTAGAAGAAAGAAATAAAAGGATGGAACTCAATGAGTTCAGAAGTGACTCTAAGTTATCTATTATGAATGGGATAACTTGGGCATTTTCGGCTGTTATATATAGTTTCGAAACGCTATTGGATGTATTTGCGGTTGATATTTCCACCGCTATAAACAATAGGGTCAATGGGACACCGGTATATTACGCAAACGCACTTCTACAATTTCAGAAAGGTGATACACTGACAGTAAGAGATGATGGTTTAGCGTTTGGATATAATACGATTGATGAAACTAAAAGGATCATCACTCAGGTATCTTATTCTGAGAGTACAAATGACATCTCTCTGGATAATAAGCTAATTATGAAAGTGGCTACTGGGGGAAAAGGTAATTTATCGGCTATCTCCCAGGAAGATTTGGTTATGATAAACTCATACATCAGTCAAATTAAATTTGCCGGAACAAGAATTGAAGTTACCAGCCAGGAAGGTGATGTATTGATTCCAAAAGTGACAGTCTATTACGATGGTGCGATTATGGAATCAGAACTTTATGACAGCATAGATGAAAAACTCAATGATTATATAATGAACATCGAGTTTGATTCCAGTATATACGTTTCAAAAATTCTTGAAGCGATAAAAAAAGCCGATCATGTAACGGACGTATATATTGACTCTGAAGCTAATCCAGAACAGGGTGTTTTTCTGGCATGTTATGACACTGACGGTCATCTTATGACTCCTAAGAAAGTTTCCCGAATGACACATACAAGTTCCGGATACATCAAGGAGTCATCCAAAAAGGGAGAAGAAAAAGACATACCCAATTTTAGAGAATCAATAAAATTAATAGTTGATAACGGATGCGATACAAGTTGCCTACAGAGAGGCTGATAAACCAACTTGTCCCCAGATTTTTAACTGGACGCAAGTACATCCTCTTTTTACAGAGCTTGGTTTTTCCCTTGCAAACATTGAACGATAAGTTTGTTGAATTTGCGAAGGAAAAACATATAGAAGCTCGTATGACCAGTCAAGTGATCTATTTTGAATGGTACCTTAACCATAAATTCGGCAAATATATTAGTGACCCAAAAGATAAAATATACATCAGCGAAAGTAAAGTAATTGGCGTTGACTTATACCATGAGTCAGCAAAAAACGGCCGTCCTTTTACTATTTGGAAAAACCTGGAAGAAGCTGCCATTGTCACCGACCCTAAAGAATTTCCACGGGAGTTTTATTACCTCAGTGAAGAAAAGTCAATTAATAAGGTTAGTTTCATGGTATGCGTTCCACCAATTAATATTCCTCAGAAAGAACTTGTGTATATGCTGTCTTTTGTAGTCAACACATACAAAGTAGCCGGGAAAACGTATCTCATTAAAATTGATACGGAAGAAATAAAACCTAATAATTCGTTAAACAATAACAACCATACAAAATAATGAAAGAATACGTATCTGAAACAGGTGGTAGATACACCTATACCGATGATATTTTAAATTTACAAGAACTCGCTCTGAGCATGACATCCATTTTTTCGGAATGCTCGAATTTTATAATTTCAGGATGTGAAGTGGCCGGGACAGAAATAAAAAGCGGATATGTTTGGATCAATGGCAAGGTAAGATTTTTTGAGGGCAGTAAGAACTCAACATTTCCCTATTACATATACGAAAAAAACACAAGTGATTCTGTAACATACGCCAACGAAGTGAACAAGAGGGGCCGCAGTAACTATTTATGCGTAGGAAGCCCTACCAAACCAACACAGCCGGATGAAGTAACAAAATCTGTTCCACAATTCATTGAGATTAAGATAGAGTACGCTCCACGTCTTCTTGATAAGTTTTTTGGGAAGTACGCTGTTCTGCAAGAAACCCCATTTTCCAAACAAACTATAAAGAAAGATTTGGTCTTGACAGGGAATCTCAGCTCTGAAAAGAACATAGAGTCGAAAACCGGAATATCCATTGTCAATAAAAACAATGGATATTCGATGAAACATATTGTTAAGCCTAATGGTGATGGGGCAGTAGGCTTGTACCTAAACGGATTATTGATTAACGAAATAGTTATTAGTACCGATGGGGCGTTTTATCTAATGAAACAGGATAAAATGATAGCTAAAATAAGTAAAGATAATACCTATTTCCCCAATTTATCCAGTGTTTCATCTCTAATTGGTTCTATTCTTCTGTCTGGCAATAACTTCGTAAACACACTAGACAACACAGATAATGGATGTATAAATATTAATCCTTCAGGATTTGAGAACAGGACCTCCAGATATAGAAATCTTAATGTATATGATGGAAAACAGAATACCACCCCTTTATTGCAGGTTATTGGGAAAACCGGAGAAACTAAAGTAAACGGGAAACTGAATATCAAAAACTCAGGAGAAGGAGTAATTTTGTCTAATTCCGAGCATTTAAAAACTGACGCTCTACTCACAAATACTATTTTATGGTCCGACAGTGCCAATGAAAGAATAGGTATTGTCGGATTTGACTCTGACAACTCTTTTGATTTTTGTATCAAGAACATCATCGGAAATATCACTGTGTCACCCAGGGAGTATGTGAACATAACAGGTGATCTAAAAATAAATGGCGTAAGTATAAGTAAGACATTTGTCTCTAGCGAAACATTTACGGATAAACTAAAAAATAAAGTAGATGCTGTTCCTGGAAAACAACTGACAACGGAAGATTTTAGAACCGAAGATAAAAAGAAACTAGACTCAATTACTTCTAGTAGTCTTAGTTCTGGTGGAAAGGGGTTTGTTTCAGCAGCAGAAGTGGTAGAAGCATTAAAGGATAAGCTGGCTTTATCCAAAGGTCTATCCGATCTACCGGATAAAAACGAGGCCAGAGCCAATCTAGGAGTTTATTCAAAAACAGACGCAGACAATAGATATCTGAAAATATCCAGTAAACTATTAGAGTTAGTGACTCTATCTGTTGATGAAATAAATGGTTTAACAGCAGAACAGGCAGCAGCCCTTAAAGCTCAGAAACAAGAAGCTGTAAGAAACAATATCAATGCAGAGAAAAAGGGAATAGGAGATTTAAAATTGGCTAAAAGCAACAATCTATCTGATCTTCCGGACAAATCTATAGCAAGAAAAAATATTAGTGTCTATTCGGCCAAAGAAATAGATGATCTGCTATCGAAAAAACTTGGAGTTGATGCTGCTTATGAAGGGGTCAATTTTACTGAAGAAATGAAAGATAAACTGAATAATATTAAAGGAGGTAGTTTTGCTTACACCGATGCTGATGGAACCTCACACGCACAAGTTGAAGGATTTGTTTCAACCAGTCAAGTTGTTAAAGAGCTAAACAAGAAAGCCAACATCTTGCTCGATGGATATAGTGCTTCTCAAAAGGCAACAATAGCATCAAATATTGCAGTTTACTCTATATCTGGAGCAGACAAAAAATTTGCAGCTATCTCCAGTTCTTTTCAGGATTATATCACATATCTGATCCAGCAGGGTAAATCTGAAGCTGATGCTAAAAAAGTTCTTCGGGACAAACTGGATTGCTATAGTAAGGCAGATATCACCAATACATATCTCAGAAAAGATGGTAAATTATCAGACCTTACTCTCCCTGATGTAAATTCCAAGAAGTTGGCTTGCAGGTCAATTGGGGCAGCTTATGCGGAAGAGTACCAGACAAAAATAAAAGATTCAGGATGGAAACAAGTGAACGGATGCGAATCATTACATGTAAGACAAATAGGAAGTGTTGTTTCTATACAGGGCACAATTAGAGCCAATAACACGATGGCATCCGGTAGCATGTTTGAGTTACCCAATGAAATTGAGGCCCCAAAATATGATGTTCAATACTCTAAGGGAGTTTGGAGAGACAAAGCTTATGATAATTCATACGGTTTTCTCGGTTATATTGGTGGTGGAAGCAAAAAATTCATCAGAGAGGCCAATAATATGGGTGGAGATTATTTACGTATATCATTAACATACATGACTTAATTATGAAAAATAGAATCAATGTGTATAACGATTTGATAAGCAGAGCCGAAATATCAGCATTTGCTTATAAAACAACAAGTTTGACAGAGCAAGAAACAATTGTGGAACTCAAAACCGAAGAAACAGATGCCGACTGCACGAAAGCTGAAAAATGTCAGAGTAACGAAATCATCGAAATTAAAAAGACATCAAAGAAAGGAACTGCTCGGAAGACCAAAGGGGACGTACAAGAAGTTTAAATTTGAAGAAACTAAACTGGGGTTCATGCTAAAATATGAAACCCCAGTTGAGTTTGATTTAATAATCAATTCTGTTTCTTACTCATATAATCCATTTCCAGAACCATCAATAGAGGTCATAGAAATTATAGCAAAAACATCACGAGACCCTTCTTTTAAAAAGAAAAAATTCTTCCGGTATTTAGAAGAATATAAAAAGTATGGCCTCTGTTGTAAAAGGGGCAAAAAATTAACACCGGAACGCCAGGCTTATTATGAGTCAATTCGTGACAAGAAATTAGAAGCATATATTATACGCAACAAGCAACGTATTAACAAATTAAGAAAAAAGATGTAACGAAATAGGAATCATTCAAAAAGATGGTTCCTATTTTTTATCAATTATATTTGCTCAATCAATTAATATGTAGTATGTTTGCAGCCATAATTTTCAAAGCAAAACCAAAACTTTATGAACCAAAACTTTTCAATATCAGTTCAAAAACTGACTGATGAAGAACTTATGCGAAAGGCTTGTGAAATGACATTTTTAGGAACAAGCAAGCAATCACTTCTTGGCATGTACAAATCAGAGCACTCTCCTGCCCGAACACAAATATTTTGGATCGAGTGCAAAAATATCCCTTTGTTCGTATCAACTCACTTACTCCGGCACCATGTCGGCTCTGTCCCCTTTCAGCTTACTTGTAGAAATGACAGAAAAGGCGGTAATCCCGGTCTCATTCAAAAATTGGATGAAATCAAAGAAAGAATGAACTGCATTGTCGAAGAAGTCCAATCCGGAAGATCTGATTACGCGGACCTTGTTATTTCTGAAATTCAAGAAGAACTTACTTTATTACAAAATAACTCAGACCGTTACACTCCAGTTAATCTAGGCTTACTGATAAATTCCCAGTCTCTTATTGATATGGCAAAGTTTCGACTTTGTAAACAAGCACATAAAGAGACAATAGAAGTATTTACAGCCATAAAGGAAGAAATATCCAAGTGTGATCTGGAACTGGCGACTTTTATGGTTAGAAAATGCGTCTACAGAAATGGATTATGTGGAGAATCAGGATGTTGTGGATACAATACGACTGAAGAGTTCGGAAATGAACTTCGCGCCTACTTGTCAAATTTTCGTTATAAGCAAATTGGAGTTAGCTCTGGAGACCTCATGTTTGAATAAGTATCAATCAAAACCAAATTTATGAAAGAAGTTTTTATCGTTAAAAAAGACGGGAGAACTGTTCCCTTTGATTCTGAGAAGATCAAGAACGCAGTAGCTAAAGCTTTTTTGTCTGTAGGAAGAGAAGCTACCCCAGACATATTATTTGACATCCTGGGAGACATCAGAATAAAAGATGGAATCGGAGTGGAAGAGATTCAGAATCAAGTAGAAATTGCATTAATGCGTGAGGGTTATTTCGGTGTAGCCAAATCATTTATGCTATATCGACAGAAACACAAAGAAGATCGTGAGGTAATGGAAAAACTTAAATTCCTGTTTGACTATTGCAATGCACCCAATTCTGCCACAGGAAGTAAATACGACTCAAATGCTAATGTTGAAAATAAAAATATTGCCACTTTAATTGGTGAACTTCCAAAATCAAACTTCATCCGTCTAAACCGCCGTTTGTTAACTGATCGTTTGAAGGAGATGTACGGTAAAGAATTGTCAGATCGTTATTTATATCTTTTGAACCAACACTTTATCTACAAAAATGATGAGACCAACCTGGCTAATTATTGCGCCAGTATCACAATGTACCCCTGGCTAAATAATGGAGCTGTTGAAGTCGGTGGAAACTCTACCGCCCCAACTAACCTAAAATCTTTCTGTGGGGGATTCATTAATATGGTTTTTATTGTTTCCAGTATGTTAAGTGGTGCCTGTGCCACTCCGGAGTTTTTGATGTATATGAATTATTTCATAGGTCTGGAATATGGGCAGGAATATTATAAGCATCCGGATAAGATTGTTGATTTATCTACCAAGCAAAGAACAATAGATAAAATCATTACAGACTGTTTCGAGCAAATAGTGTATTCTATTAACCAGCCGACCGGTGCCAGAAACTTCCAGGCTGTATTTTGGAACATTGCCTATTATGACAAATATTATTTCGAGAGTCTTTTTGGTAACTTCTATTTTCCGGACGGAAGCCAGCCTGATTGGGAATCACTCAGTTGGTTACAGAAACGTTTTATGAAATGGTTTAATAAAGAACGTATTCGCACGATACTTACCTTCCCTGTTGAAACAATGAGTCTGCTAACTAAAGACGGTGATGTAATAGACAAGGAATATGGTGACTTTACGGCTGAGATGTATGCCGAGGGGCACTCTTTCTTCACCTACATGAGCGATAATGCCGATTCGTTGAGTAGCTGTTGTCGATTAAGAAACGAGATACAGGACAACGGTTTCAGTTATACGCTGGGAGCCGGAGGGGTGTCTACCGGTTCTAAAAGTGTATTGACGATCAATCTGAATCGTTGTATTCAACATGCGGTGAAATCCGGCATCCCTTATCCGGTCTTCTTGGAAGAAGTAGTAGACTTGGTACATAAGGTACAGTTGGCCTATAATGAGAATCTGAAGCTGTTGCAGTCGAAAGGTATGTTGCCCTTGTTTGATGCTGGTTACATCAATATGAGCCGTCAATACTTAACTCTCGGTGTCAATGGTCTGGTTGAAGCGGCTCAATTCATGGGTATTGAAATCAATGATAATCCTAAGTATGAAGCATTTGTGCAGGAAATTTTAGGATTGATTGAACGATATAATAAGAAATACCGCACAAAGGATAATTTATTCAATTGCGAAATGATACCGGCTGAAAATGTAGGTGTGAAACATGCCAAATGGGACAAAGAAGCCGGTTTTGAAACATTCAGAGATTGCTATAATAGCTATTTCTATATCGTGGAAGATGATTCTTTAAATGTAGTTGATAAAATCCGTTTACATGGTCGTAAATATATTGAGCATCTAACTGGAGGGTCAGCCCTACACATGAACCTGGAAGAACATCTAAATAAGGAACAATACCGTCAATTACTTCGTGTAGCAGCAACAGAAGGTTGTAACTACTTCACGTTCAACATTCCTAATACGATTTGTAATGATTGCGGTCACATTGATAAAAGATATTTGCACGAGTGTCCGGTATGTCACAGTAAAAATGTAGACTATCTAACACGTGTAATCGGATATATGAAACGGATTAGTAATTTTTCCCAGGCAAGGCAAAAGGAAGCCGGAGATAGATATTATGCTTCATTACACTGATTATAATATTGTATTTCAAGAGATACCAAACGAGGTTACTCTAGCAATAAATATCTCTAATTGTCCAAACAAGTGCAAGGGCTGTCATAGCCCTCACTTGCTGGATGATATAGGAGAACCTTTGACAGAAGAAAGTCTTTCATGGCTTTTGCAGAAATATGGAACGGCTGTAACCTGTGTTTGTTTTATGGGCGGTGATGCCGAACCTTTTGAAGTGGATAGATTATCAGGTTTCCTTCATCAACAATCCATCGCTTCAGTAAAGGTGGGATGGTATTCAGGAAAGAATGATTTACCGGAAGGTTTTTCCATTCATAATTTTGAATACATAAAGTTGGGACCGTATATTGAAAGACTGGGTGGCTTGAAATCTCCTGATACCAATCAGCGTTTATACAGGAGGATGGGCGATAAGATGGAAGATATTACTTTTAGATTCTGGAAATAAAATCTAAATATATGAGTAAAAAAATGATTAGCCCCTATGGAGTAAAGGCAAACATGGTATGCGCCAGTTGTGCATACCGCACAATGATAGGAGTTCCGGCACCGAATTATTGGAGAAATAAATGTCTCAAAAATGATAAATGGCTTACCGATACAAGTTCTTATTGTGATTCTTACAAAATGGGAAAGTTCTTTGCAGAAAGAAGATATCAGGAGATCAAACTATAATTCAATAAAAATATGGTCAGAAAGAAAGAAAAGCCTATCTGTCAATTAGAGGGGCTTACAGGAATAAAGAAACGTAAGATTGATGCGTATCTTATCAATAATACAAGTGATATAGAACCGACTCTCGAATTAGGATGTGCGTGTACTTCTGTCGGGGATAACGGAGCTATAAATGTTTGGAAAACTGATGCAGGAATAATTCGTGGTGAATTAATGCGGTACTGTGTCACTGTTGAAAAGAAAACATTTGCCAACTATGAAGAAGCGGAAAAATGCGTAAGTGATTGGCTTGAAATGATTAACTAATAATAAATTAGAAAGGAGTAATTTATGGAAACAAAAAACTTTTTCACAACAAAATTTTATGAGAACCCCGAACTGACATTAGATGTATTAAATCAGTTAGTTGAAGGAAAACACGTTGCAGATCAGGATATGTATGAAGGTGGTGAGTTCATATATATGGAAGTCTATGAGAATGAAAACACAAAGAAGATTCTCTCTCCCGTCATATCGGACCTGGAAGCATACAAGGCTTACAATAATGAATACTTTGTATCTGACGAAACGACTCAAATAGGTTTATGCGCTTTGCAGGATGAACACGATCATTTCTTTCGTGATTCCAAAGGAAACAAAGAAATTAGATGGAATAATGATACTAAATCGTTTGTCTTTGCCGAAGATATGCCATCAAAATTTGATTAAAAAATTACATAAATGAGGCAAATAGAGCCTTTAATTTGATAATTGTTCTTTGACATAGTGAATTTACCGCTTATTATTTATCTTTGCATAAAATGTTGTAATATGACACACAATAAGATATTTAAGAAAGAAAATAAAGAATATCAATTAGAAGTAGAGCTTTTAATTGATGCGTATAGAAATGATACTTTTGAGTATCGTTTATCCCTTTCGAGCAGGGATGTGGGTAAACGTAAATGGATTAGACTTATACCCTATAATTACAATGAGCCGAACATTTCTCGTATCAGAGAACATCTAACTGATGATGATATATTATCAGCAAAAACGGAATTATGGCAAAAACTTAAACCGTAATTTCAAATATACTGTTAGGCGGTAAATTCAATTATACCGCCTATTTTGTGCCTGGATGGATAGATTCAGGCACTTTTATTTAACTAATAACAAATTAAAAAATGAGTAATATATGAACAAACAGATAATGAAATCTGATGATTTGTTTGAAAAGCAAATACATAAAGTCAGAAAGGAATGTTCTAAAAATAGGACTTTGCTAATCTATAACTCAATTGAGGAACCTTTAAAATACGCAATATTAGAAGGGGACTATTCTGATTTCAATGGAGTGTGTATTAACGCCTATGGTGAAGATGAAGATAAAATCAATAAGGCATGTTCCTTATTATTCGATGATGAAGGAAATTATTTGATTGACTTTTCAGAAGACGTATCCTTAATGGAGTCTAAAAACTGGGATAAAGTAGCGGTTGTGACGTTCTTACCATAAAAATCATACGTCTGATGATCTATATTGGTCAGAAAAATGTTATTTTTGCAACATAACTTACAAACAAGAAAAATATGATTTTTAATAATCTTGACAACACAAAAATATTTGATGACTTCTTTCAGAAATATACGAGTCTGATAGATTTAAATATGAATGTAAATACATATAGTTCATCATACGCAAAAGGAGGACTCTCTCAAGCAATTAAAGGTATAGCAGGAGATGATAGTCCGTTTATTTGTGATTGGAAACAGTTTGATATAATGCGTTCTATCAAATGTTGTAAGATTTGTAACCTTACATCAGAGGAAGAATTTGCTTTAATTGCACATGAAATAGGACATTTATCTGCAACCTATAATGGGTTAAAGTTAAAACACTGGGATGAAGAATTGTATGCTGATCAATTAGCTGTCAAACTTGGACTTCGTAATGCAATAAGTAATGCTTTGTTGAAAATGAAAGAAGCAAATCTTGATCCAGGAATGAACGATCAAATAACAATACGAATAAATTCACTCTAATTTGAACGAATTATGAATTTAGATCAAGCTATACTAATAGCAACCAAAGCCCACCAGAATCAAGTAGATAAAGCAGGTAAGCCATACATCCTCCATCCTATCAGAATAATGATGAAGATGGAGGATGAAACAGGGCAAATAGTCGCTGTTCTACACGATGTACTGGAAGACTGCCCGGATTATGATGAAGAGTTCTTTAAACAAGAAGGTTTTTCTTCAGAAATTATAGAAGCCCTTTCTGTATTAAACAGAGGTAATTATCCAGATTATCAAACGTATATTTGTAATGTTGTCCAAAACCCAATTGCCAGAATAGTCAAATTAGCAGACCTGGAAGACAATATCAATGTTTTGCGCCTTAATACAATTACAGAGAAAGATTTCGAACGAATCAAAAAATATCATTGGGCACATTTTTATCTAACCAACAACTAACTAATTAATAATCAAAACTTTTAAAATATGAAATCATTAAAACAAAAGGTAATAAGCAAAAATAATTTACCGTACAAATTACCTACATTCGAAACATTAGTAACAATACTGGCACTAGATTATTGGGATGCTCCACAATGGATATGTGGAGCCGTAGGACTTTTATTTGTATTTTTATGGATAGGTGTTATAGTCAATATTTGCAATAATACAACAGTTGATATATTTTCAGATTCAGACGATATCGAAAAAAGGAATGAACATAAATAAAAAGATAATCATAATAATTCATAGCATTATTAGGTATCCTATAATTGTTATATCAATCCTCATCCAGTGTATCGCATTGGGATTGATATGTTTTGCAGATATACTTTACGCTATAAATCAACGATGGGGAGAATTTTTAATAAATAGATTTTTAAACGATGCGGACAATAAGAAAATCTAATCTCCTATAAAACAAAAACGCTTATTTTACTGAAATATAGATATTTAAAAAAATAGTTTGAAAATTTATCATTAAACTATTTGCAGATACAATAACAAACGCATATCTTTGCGCAGTATTTAAGACCAAAACTTTTAGAATATGGCTATAAAAACCAAAGGTATTATTTCCATTAATGATGGCGAAGTAAACCTTAACGAATTTAACGAGAACCTGACTAAACTTCCTGATGGCGAATATGGATTTTTGCTATTCAATAAAGAAAAGAATAAAGTTCTCCCCCAATTAAAATACTTTAACGGAATAGTTCTAAAGAAGATTTCTGATGAACACCCGGACCATCCAAGCGTCTCTGCTTTATATAGGTATTTTGAAGAGCTATTTGCTCCGATACTTAGCTGTGAATTTGATGGTGAAACCTACGAGTATTTTGATCTTAAAAATGCAAAACAAATTGAGATGAATGAAGTAATCGAGAAGGTCATTCATCATGCCAAAACCAAATGGAATATAGACATTACCGCAAGAGACGATCTGAAATTGCCGTCAGCTTCAGAACCTTATGCCGATGCCTACGCAAACCAGTGGAAAGATTATTCTCGAACTATTTAAAACTTTAACTTATCGTAATCATGCAAGAAGAAAAAATTGAAGAAAAAGAAGGATTAGATGTATTAAATCTATTTGCCGAAGTACAAGAAACTTACGAAGAGGCACAGGCGCGTGCCGCGGAAGAAAACAGTTCATTCAGCAAGACTGAATATTTCAAAATGGATAAATTGGGCACTTATGTTGTCCGCATTCTTCCGATTGCTCCTAATCCAGACGGAACCATTGACCGTAAGAGCTACGAATATCCGGTACACCAAATATTGATGAAGATCAATAAACCGGATGGTAAGCCTACTTATGTCTCCGCACCAAGAGCCAATTATGCCGGATTTAAAGGAGAAATCATTGATACTTACCGCAAATTAGCTATTGCTGAAGCCAAGGCAAACAACGATGATGATCTGGCAGAAACATTGGATGACGGATTCAAGGGTGGACTGAAGTATGACTATTCTCATGCAATGTACATCTTCGACATTGACGAACGCGCTAAAGGTATTCAGATGCTTCGACTCAGCCATTCTCAATTTAAAGATCTGGATGACAGCAAGTTCAAATTGTGGCAAAAAAAGCTCAAAAAGGACCCGAAGTTCCCCTGTCCTATTTCATCAATCGCCAGTGCATTCCCTGTTGAAATCGAAAAAAAGAAAAACGGATCAAAAACCGAGTATTACATCAATATTGATAATGAATCCGATCCGGACGTTTTGACCAGAGAAGAACTTACCACATTGTTAAATGCGAATCGTATTCCAACGGTCATTTACAGATATACTCGTTACCATTTTGAGGCAACTTTGGCCTACTTGAAACAATGTGATGAAAAGTATGGCTTCAATATTATGGAAAAGGAAGAAATGAAAGAGGCGATTAAAGAATTAGAAGCCGAAATTCCAGCCGATGATACAAGTTCTTTCTCTCTTACTAAAAAAGACAAGGATGGTAATAATGATGATGATACAAGCAGCGTCATTACGGTTGATTCTTTATTTGATCTGTTTGATGAACTAGCAGACAAAGGACTGGGAGATAAAACAGAAGAAGGCCAGGATTTACGTGCCAAGATTCGAGAATTTATCGAACAAGAAAAACTCAATATCAGGATCACCAGATCAACCAGCAATTCTCAATTGTTGGATATGATTGAAGAAGAAATGCAAACAGGGGCTTCAGAAAGCGATGAAAGCAATGAGCCGGAACCTGAAAGTGTACCTGCCTCTGAAGAACCGGAAGACAACAGTACGGAGGAAAGCAATGAGCCGGAACCTGAAAATCCTCGTTCCACAAGAAACGATGATACAAACGAGCCTGCAACTCGTACAGAAAGACGGCCTCGATCACCTCGTGAAAGAAGAAATAGATAATTAAAGTTTTAATAGATCAAGGCGTACATTTGCATTTAAAACGTGTACTTGTACGCCTTTTTTTTCGTAAATCAGATTTAACCATGCCAAATATATTTCCTTGTATGTTGTTACTTAATGACATACATATCTCCAGAGACAATATCCCTGAATTTCAACTGAACTGGAATGAAGCATTAAGTGTTTGCGACCAACATGAGATCAAAGAAATAGCCATTGGTGGCGATTTATTTATGTCACGCTCTGCCCAAACACTAGATGTACTTTTAGCTGTACATGATGCTTTTATTGATGCTGAAAAAAGAGGTATTAAAATTACTTTAGCTAACGGAAACCACGATAAAATAAATCAAGAGTCTATTCGTGGTTATTGTCATGTTTTCGATCAGCATAAAAATGTAGAAGTTATTGATGATTTATTCATCATAGAAGAATATGATGGATTTGATTTATTTATAATGGCTTATTTCCCAGAAAACGGGTCTTTTATTGAACGGTTACAAGAAATCATTGATAATGAATTGTCTATCAGTCACACGAGACAAAATATTCTTTATATACACGAAGGAATCAACGGTGCTCTTGCTCAGTCATCCGAAAAAGAAGTTCCAGCCAAAGCATTCAAGCCATTTGATAAAGTTTTAGTTGGCCATTATCACAACAAAACAAAAATCAAGGGTACCAACATCGAATATATCGGTTCCAGCCGCCAGCATAATTTTGGAGAAGATGAAGAAAAAGGTTACACAATCATTTACAGTGATGGCTCTCACGAGTTTGTAAAAAACCAAGTTAATATCCGGTATAAGGTAATTGATGTTCCATTCAAGAAAGTCAATACCAATCTTTATGACCAACTTAATGAAATCAAAGCAGATGGTAGGTACAAGGTGAAGGTTCGTGTTCATTGCCTTAACACCCAGGCTCCAGCTATTAACAAGCAAAAAATGATTGAAGCCGGAGCCAATAAAGTTGAAATAATCACAGAAGACATTGAAGAAGTAAACGTAGCCAAGTCCAGTCTGTTTGAAAAGTTCGACAATAACCAAATCAAAAAGACATACGAAGATTTTTGTGAAGAGAAAGAAATAACCGATACCTCTCTCGGTCTGTCTTACCTATCTAAAATTGATTAATATGTGGAAACTGACAAATATACACGCAGAGAATTTATGTGCCTTCAGAGAGCTTGATTACACCCCCATCCAGGGTGTTGCTACTCTTGTTTTTGGGAACAACATGGATAATGAGTCACAAAAATCAAACGGTTCCGGAAAATCCGCACTTATTGAAACGATTGCAATAGGTATAAACGGAAGCCCTCTTCGTAAAATCAAAAACGAAGAGATCATTAACGATATGTCCGATGAGTGTTCTATAAAGCTGACTTTTGATAATGATAGTTGCACAGAAAGATTTATCGTTGAAAGAAAGCTATCCAGAAAATCTGCATCATCTGTAAAATGTTCTATTGTTCGTGATGGAAAACTCGTAGAAACAGATGAAGCTGTTCGTTCAAGTGTTAGTGAATATGACAAGTACATTTTAGAGAAGTTGGGGATTACTAAGGATGAATTGTACAATAACTTCATTTTGTCTAAACACAAGTTTCAAGACTTCCTATCTTGCTCAGACAAAGATAAAAAGGAAATCATTAATAGATTTTCTAATGGGGTCATTGTGGATAAAGCTATTGAAAAACTCTCTGAAGACATGGCTCCTATCCAGTCCGACCTTTCACAAGCAGCACTGACAGTAGCCAATTTTGATGGCAGAATTGAGATGTTGAATGAACAGATACAGGCCGAAGCAAATTCCCAAGAAGAAAAAGCAAAAAGCAAACTTCAAAAGATACAAGAAAAAGAAGAAGCTATAACACTAAAACGATCTGAGATAAGGGAATACAGCAACAAGATAGAAGAGATAAACACTTCATTGGATCGACTCGAAATCATTGATGCTGAAGTTCTAAAAACTGAAGAAGACGAAGATAATGCAAAAACGGTTATAAAGAAGATCAGTACTCTATTTGCCGGACACATTACTGGGCTATCTGACTGGGGCAAAAGAATTGAAGAAAAAGAGAATCAAATACCTGCTCTTGAAAAGGAATTGGAACAGATCACCTCTGGTATAAAAACAATACAGGAAGAAATCAAATCTTTAGAGACAGAAAATGATGTTCTCAGAAAAAAACATAAAGAATTTGAGGCTAAATATCCGGGGCAAATAAAAAGGTATGAGGAAAATATACTTTCACAGCAGAAAGAAATTGCATCTTTAGAAGAAGCTATTCACCAAATCTCAAAGACTAAACGAAACCTAAATACAGCAATTGAGGAAATCAAAACCAAATTAGCAGGTACTATCACATGCCCAAAATGCTCTCATGAATTTCTTCTCTCAGACAATGAGTTTGATGTAGATAAAGCCGGAGAGACATTAGAGAAAAATCAAAAAGAAGTGGTTCGACTCAATCTTGAAGTAAATACAAAAACTGCAAAAATCTCAGAATATGAAGCTCTTATTTCAGTAAATAAGACTGAGAAAAACCGCTTAATGTCAGACAATAACAATTGGCTTGATAAATTGAATGAGGCACAAGGGAAAATTAGTCGAGCTATGTCAAAAATAAATGACTTAAACCTCAAACAACAACGTGTTTCCGGCGAAATAGCATTGGCGCAAAATGAACTTGAAAGCATCAGAAAGAAAATTTTCGATGAAGCTTATAATTTACTGGATGATGCTTTTACTACAAAGGAACGACAGATAAAACAACTGGAAGGTAATATTGAAGCAACAAAAGGTTCTATCGAAACTCTTCAGGCAACTATCAAGGAGATCAAAGAGTCTTCAGATACCGAAATCATAGAATCTTTAAAAACGTCTCTGAAGGAATTTATAGGAAAATCTAATGAAGCCATATCGAAGAAAAATAAAATAGAGATCAAATTAAATGCCCTTCAGGAACAAGAACAAAGGTTTATTGAGTTTAAAACATACTTAGCTAATACCAAGATCGAAGCTTTAAGCAAGATAACAAACGAGTTCCTTGAAAGCATTGGTAGTGACATCCGGATTAAATTCTCTGGATACATGATCTTAAAGTCTGGAAAGTTACGTGATAAAATTTCCATTTCCATTATAAGAGATGGGATTGATTGTGGATCATTCGGTAAGTTTTCTGAGGGTGAGAAGGCCCGTGTTAATCTTGCAAACATATTAGCTATGCACAAATTGATAAATGTAAATTGTGAAAATGGTAAGGGCGTGGACCTTCTTGTTCTGGATGAAATTTTAGAAGCTGTTGATGAAGACGGGCTGGCTAAAATGTTCTCAGCATTGAATAATATAGGTACGACAGCAATAGTTGTTTCACATGGAAATATAGCTGAAAATTACCCTTACAAGTTGATTATTAACAAACAAAACGGAGAATCATACATTAATGCAGACTAAAAAAACAAATGAAGAAACCATCACTGAATTGACAAAAGATCATATTTTAGGATTAGACATAGCCCAACACTGTGGATATTTCTCCCAGCAAGGCAGAGGAACATGGGATTTCACTGAAGCTAAAAGGAGAAATGACAATAAACAGCATAAAGCTTTTCGTGACACATTGATATCTTTTATCCAGGAACATGGTATTAGACAAATTGTTGCAGAAGATGTGAATGTCAATAATCATTTTACAGACATGAGAAAGCTATGTGAATTTAGAGGAATATTAAAAGAAGTTTGTGACGAGCTGAATCTTCCGGAGCCAGAATTTGTAAATGTTATGACGTTGAAAAAATGGGCAACTGGAGATGGACATGCCAAAAAGGATGAAATGATAAATATGATGATCAGAAGATATGGTATTACCCCCTGTGATGATAACGAAGCGGATGCTTGTCACCTATATCACTATTATTGCAGGAAACATCGTTTAAATTAAAACCTAAACCAATGAGTGAAAAAAGACGTAAAAAACGAAAACAAAAAAGAGAATCCGGTGGGCACTTAAATGTACTCGCCTCTTACCTATCCCAATTTTATGAATTACTTGAATCAGAAATAAAACCTTCAGACCAAGAAGTAAGGGATACATTTATCAAGCATAGAGACGCTTGGCATAAATACTGTGACTCCAATAAATTGACAGATTCAGCTAAAGATTTATTTGTAATGAATGTGGAAATGATGTGGAAACGAAGAGCCAACCAACCGAGTGTACAATAAATGAAGAATCCATAACTCGTAGAACTGTTTTATTTGACAAATATGTTATTCCTCATAAGAACCTTATATACAAATTATGTATAAGGTATACTGCTAATCAGACAGATATTGATGATAACTATGTTGAAGTTCTTGCTAATTTTTACAAGTATATAGAAACTTATGATCCTGAAAAGTCTATCCAGACATGGCTTCATATTGTTACCAAGCGATATATTGTAGATGCAAATAATAAACGGTCAAACTTGAAATGGTCCAATGAGGTAGATGTATCTGACATTAGCTGTACAATATTATCCAATGACGATATGAGCGCAAATTGTATGTCACTGGATAATTATAAGCAACTATATAATGATGACGTATTAGAGGCCCTGGAATCATTAAAACCGATCTATAGAGAAGCCCTATTACTTCAACAGGCCGGATATAAATTACATGAGATTATGGAGATATCCCACAAGAACGGGAATTTAAAAACCAAAAATATAGAAACTGTAAAAAGTAGACTGTTTCTCGCAAAACAACAAATGAGAGATCTTATCAACAGAGATGGAGAGAAAAGAACAAATTAAAAATATCATTCTCGTATTTTCTGCTATTATGGTACGTATTGTTAATCCTTCTTTCAAGATTGTAAATCCGCAAGGAGGGATTGCTATGCGTACCATAAATCAATGTCTGGATTCTCTGGAAAAGAATTTCGGGAATGAGATCAGTAGAGAAAGACTCGTAGATTTTTGTGTATGTCAGGCATACCGGGTATACTGTGCAAATACAGAACATACGAGCAAATGGGGAGTGCAGCAATATTTTGGGAATAAGGCCATTGAAAGTTTCCTATCCACAAATAAAAACAGAAAGTATTATGAGGACAAATGGCTCAGTAATCACTTATCGAGAACTGAGCTTTTGTCACTTATCGCTGACCGGAAAGAACATCCTCAATTTAAGTTCATATTTCCACGATACGAGGAAAGTACTAAAAAGAGAATGATAAATACTGACGTTGGATACTATATTTGTGGGCAATCAACTCTTTTATGGACCCCCTTTTCCCCATCTTGTCAGCAATGTACCAAAGCTGAAGCTTGTAAGCAAAGAACAAAGCAGTCTTACCCAGAACTATATAGAATCAGAACAGAAGAATTTAACCAAAATGAGACAAAATAAGTCCAACCCTTTAAGCGTAGAATTTCTGTACGAGTTATACTATTGTGTAATGAAATACGATAATGTGTGTTGTGCAGTAGTGCAGCACATGAAAAAGGAATATTTGCCGGACAAGTGTTTTCAGGAAATTAATCGTATAATAGCCAAACACTATGAAGCCTACAAATCGGCTCCGTCATATCCTATATTATTACAATCATTTCATGGAGATTATGATGCAACTGAATTGATAAGCACTTTTCAGGAATACGGCGGTGTTAAAAAGGTTGATTCAATATTGGATATGCTTGAATCATATATCAAGAGTGTCAAGCTACAATCAGTATATGTGGAAGTTGGAAAGCTATATAATCAAAACGAGCAGGAGAAAGCTCAAAACAAGCTGAAAGAATATGCTGAATGGTTAAGCGGATTTACTTTGAAAGCAAGTACTTTTGTTGATATCACTAAAACATTCAAACAAAGATTCATACAAAACCGTGAAAAAGAGAACGAATCCCAGCATTCCGCAATATCTCCTGTAACTCGATTTTATATTGATGACATAGACGATTTGAATGCCGGTAGAAACCTGAGAGGGCAGCTTTCCTGCTTTATGGCTTCTACAGGCGTTGGCAAATCACATATTGCCAGACATATTGGTATCAGAGCCAATGTAGATGATGGTTTACATGTTCTTCATTTTCAATTAGAGGGGTCGGAGGAAGAAGTTGTTGACGCATATAGTGGTGGATTAATTTCAAAAAACGCATATTTGTTTGAAAAAGGGAAAATATCTGATGCTGAAATGCGTGTATTTGAAGAACAGGTGAAATCATACAGCGGAAGCATTACAGTACGGGCATTCCCCAGGTTTAATAACAATGTATCAACGCTTGATCTTCAAAATGGAATTGCAGAATATAGAAAAACAACTGGCCACAATCCAGATATAGTTATTGTTGACAGTATGGATTTGCTTACTGATTCGTCCGGTAGGTCCTGGGGAGCAGACCACGAAAGGGCAAAAAGAATCGCTGTAGCTAACGATTTAAAAGATTTAGCTAATGACGAAAATGTCTGGATGGTGGTAACCTATCAGGCAACTATAGAAAACCGAGATTGGCTTAACGATGAAAAGAATGTGCTGACTGAATATAATTGCTCGGAAGCTAAAGGTTTGTCGCGCCCTCTAACACATTTGATCACAATGAACCAATCGGACGCGGAAAGAAACGAAGATATCATGCGGTTGCATATTGCCAAATCCCGTTTCTTTCGTAAAGGAGATACATTTAAAATTGCGACAGATTATTCTAATGAAATTTTTTATGATCATAAAAGAACTATGAATCTAAAAGTTAGGCAAAATTAAAAGCAACAAAAAGCTCATAACGATTAAAAGTTATGGGCTTTCCTTGTTTTATATCCATAAAAAACATACTTTTGCATCCTCATACAAGGCTACATTTTAAGCCATTAACCAAATATTTTGACTATAATTTATGAATAGTGATTTAACCAAAGAAGAAAAGAACCGTCTCATACAAGAATTATCCATAGAATTAGGCGCAAAACCGGATGGGTCAGGTAAAAACCTTATCGTTCCCAGATGTCCTCATTGCGGAAAAGAGAACGGCAAATATGGTATTTATATTGGCAAAGAGACAGAAAAGAAAAAGCTTTTTATGAGTCATTGCTTTTCTTGCGGTTATACTACACTGACTCTTGAACAACTTTTTAATGGCATTGGCAGACCTGATTTAATCATTACTCCCACTACCGATTTAGAAGCAAAGCTAAACACCAATATGCTGTTCCGGCTGGAAGAAGGCGAAGAAGAAATTGATGATTCGCTCAACATTGTTGATCTTCCAGACAGATACAAAAGATGCTATAAAAACCCATACCTAAAAAGTCGTGGGTTCATTTTTGATGATTACGAATATTTCCCATGCGGAACTACCCGTAATCTAAATTTCAAATTCGATGACTACATAATATTCCCTATAATAGATAATGGGGATATAGTTGGATATGTTTCCAGACACACATGGCCCAAAGAAAAAATAGATCGACACAATAAAGCAGCAAAAAGAAATGGCGAATATATGATATTGCGTTACCGGAACTCCAATGAAAATGATTTCGTAAAGCTTCTTTATAACTATGATGCGGTGATTGAAGATGAAACCGACACTGTAATAATTGTCGAAGGTATATTTGATGTGATCGCATTAACCAGAAAACTAGAATTATATGACAATAATCGTGTAGCTGTTGTTGCTACATTCGGAAAGAAAATATCTCTTATTCAAATATACAAGCTTCAAAGCAAGGGCGTGAAAACCGTAGTTATTGGATACGATGGGGATGCCGTAGATGCCATAAAAAAAACGTCCGATAACTTGAACCAATATTTTGAAGTATTTGTTGCTGACATTCCGGATGCAGAGAAGGACTGGGAAGATTTAGATTTTTGGGAAATATACGATATATTCTCAGAAGGCTTAATGACACCTATACAGTATAAATTAACCAAAATACAAGAATAATAATTATGGATGAATTAATAGAGTGGTTGAACTTCAACAAAATATCCTTCAATAAAATAGACAATGAAGTCATTGATATTGAAGATTTTGGAAAGATGTTTTTTACCGATCTAAGTAACGTACATTCTATCTTCAGGGGGAAAGAAGACGAAATCAGTTTTAATCTGATGGAAACACCTTCAGTTTTGATGGAAGAAGGGATCAATTATGTCGTATTCAAATTCGGCTTCAATTGGTATTATTACGATCTAAGAGAGGAATTTAGATTCAATATCTTAAAGTATATAGGCAAAAGAATCCCCACAAAACTAAATATACCATTTGTGAATTTGGGGGTTCATACCCCATACGAGTTGCTGAATGGATCAGGGGATCTTAGCTTGTGGATAAAAAAAGCAAAATACCTAGGACATAAAGCTATCGGCATATGTGACCGAAATACGATGGCAGCAACCCTCAATCTCCAAAAAGAATGCAGTAAAGCAGAAATTAAGCATGTGTTCGGGTATTCATTTTCCCTTAAATTCTATGATGATGAAATTGACATGAAAATATACTGCCAATCTCAACAAGGGTTAAGAAACCTACTAAGAATACAAAAAGAAATCATGGTAGATTCTGATGATAACACCATAAGTATCTCTCAGCTATTAAATCGTGGAGAGGGGAATGTGTTGGTATTCGGGAAACTTTCTTCTTTTTGGATGAAGAAAAATTTACATGTAATCAATGAATTGAAAGAATCATTCGACAAGTTGTTTTACCAAGTAGATTTAAGTGAATACAAGGCTGATAGAATAGACGCAGAAGTTTTACACGCAACCAAATACTACTTTGACAATTTATATTTTCCAGAAAAAGACCTGTTTTCAGTAGAACCTATCCTGATATGTGATAATTACTACCCAGATCAGGACGAAGCAAAAAACAAGATCATATTAAATAAGATTGCTGAAGGGGCCGCTCATGAACAAAGCAATGATCAATATTACAAAGATATAGACGAACATCATCAAACGCTTCAGAAGATATTTGATGATAGCAAATGGGATGTTTTATCGCTATTGGAAAGGATGTGCAAGCATACCGTATACATCGCGGATCATGCCGAAGCTTATTTTGAGACAGGCAAAATGTATATGCCGGAATACATAATGTTACCGGAAGAGAAAAAGAAGTATGGAGATCGACACAATATGTTCCTCGATCTGTTAGAAGAAGGGCTAGAAAACAAGATCCCCAAAGAAGATCACGAAAAGTACAGAAAAAGGCTTGAAGAAGAAATATATATCATCGAGTCCACAAACAATGTAGATTATTTTCTTGTACAATGGGACATGGTGAACGAAGCCAAGAAAAGAGGCATTGTTACCGGAGTAGGACGAGGATCAGCCGGAGGATCGTTAGTTTCATATTTACTGGGGATCATTTCTATAGACCCAATCAAATACGATTTAATCTTCAGTCGATTTCTTGTTCCTGAGCGATGCGGATTAAGTTGGGTTGATGATGTTACAATAATTGGTGATGACATAAATATAGAACCAACAGAAACCTACGTTGAGTTGGAATTGGAAAATAAAAAAACAATAAAAGTATTCAAAGATGCGGAACTGAGGGTCATGCGTGACGATGAAGAAATTACAGTATACGCAGATGAATTGCTTTCAGGTGACAATATTATAATGGATAACAGAGATGCAGTATGGACCATAAATGAAATATAAATGACCCCAACTAAAACCTATTGGAATACGAGTGGTGATTATAGTGAAGATGATATATACACCACCGATGATCAAGACGATAACTTTAATTATGAATAGATGAAAGTATTAAACGTAAAAATAAGACAAGCGAAAAAGCCCATAGAAGTTATCGACATGTATGTCGATAGAGGACTTGTTTCTGGGGGGGCATTCGGCACTACCGGATATAGATGTCGATTATGCCTCAGATCGCCGTCAGGAAATGAAAGAGTATCTGGAAGAAAGATACAATATAAATGGGAAACAGCGTGTGTTCTCTGCCGGGACCTTCACCACACTGAAATTAAAAGCAGTCCTGAAAGACGTAGCTAGAGTACATCGTGTTCCTCACGCAATTGTAAATTATATCACAGCCATATTTGATGATGATAAAATGGGCTGGACGGATTTATTCTTACTGGCAGCTACTAATAAAAAGGTCAATAAATTTATCAAGGATTATCCTCTGGTAATTGAAGATATTCGTACCATCATGGGACAACCAAAATCAACATCTATCCATGCTTCTGCCATTATTGTAACTCCAGAAACAAAAGATGGTGATGATGTTGAATGCTTTGATTTTCTACCAATCAGAAAAATGGACGGATTGTTAGTATCGGAGTTTGACGGGTATGCTGTAGACGAGATCGGATTACTGAAAGAAGATGTGTTAGCGACAAAAGAACTGTCAAAATTAAGTGCGACGATTAATATTGTGAACAAAGAGTACAATAAAGACTACACGATTGAACGGATTACGCAAGATGAAATAAATGACACCAATACGTACAAAATGCTATCTGACGGATACACTCAGAATGTATTTCAGTTCGCATCAAGAGGTATCACGAAATTCATTATGGAAGTGATGCCGGACAACATAGAGGACTTGATCGCAATAAATGCCCTATACCGTCCAGCAACATTGGAGATTGGAGCTACAGATGACTATGTAAGGTACAAGCATGGAGAAGCGGCTCCAATATATAACTATGGGACTTATGAAGCAACAAAGAACACTTTTTCTATTCTTACTTACCAAGAGCAATTCATGTTAGTGGCGCATACTTTGGCTGGATTCGACTTAGGTAAAACAGACTTACTCAGGAAGGCTATCGGTAAGAAGAAAGCTGACCTTATGGCAACTTTGAAAGAAGATTTTATTAATGGAGCTATTGCAAACGGTTGTCCACAAGATGAAGCAAAGGATATATGGCATAAAATAGAAGTGGCCGGAAAGTATTCTTTCAACCGCAGCCATGCAGCCGCGTATGCCTTGACAGCCTATTGTGGTGCATGGCTGAAAACTAATTATCCTTCGGCATTCTATACTGTAGCTCTTCAGTGGGCAGACGATAAAGAAATACCTTTGTTGATGTCTGAGATGGAACAGTGCAGTAAGGCTAAAATTGTTCATCCTGATATCAATATCTCAGATGTTCAATTCTTCACCAATTACCAAAATGATGAAATTTTCTGGTCCCTGACAAGGATTAAGCAAATTGGAGTAAAAACAGTTGGGTTCATTATCCAGGAACGAAATAAAAATGGAAACTTTCTTTCTATTGAAAACTTCATTCATAGGATTTTTAAATATAAACTCAAAAAATATGAATACTGGGATGACCCGGACAATGAAGAAGAATCAATAAAGGTGCCGGTAAATGCCAGACATGTAAAAAATCTAATTCTGGCCGGATGCTTTGATAAAATTGAAAATGTAAAATCACTTGCTGAGAGATACAGGGTTCTGGCTAGTGCCGCGGAAGAATTGGGATTTGAATTAAATGACAGCGATTTCCCTAAAGAAATGCTTGACAAGCACTATTTTTGGTCAATGCTTCAGATCGAGGTGTCCGGTATTGGCTCTATTGATTATCGTAGAATTTATGATAACTCAGAAGCCAGAGCATCAATTAAGGGAAAAGCCAGTTACATGTCGTTGAAAGACGCACTAAACCTAGATAATGAAGGAAAAAGAGTTGTCGTATGTGCAACGGTATTGGAACATGACGAAATCTCATACAAAGATAAGAAAACGGGAGAAAAGAAAATCTTCTGTAAAATCAAACTTCAACAAAACAATGACATCATTGAATTGGTGATGTGGGATGATTATTACAAAGAACATCGAGGACAGATTATTAATTCTAAAAATAAAATGATTATAGTAACCGCAGTAATAAAATATAGTGACTACTCCGGCTGCAACAGTTTACAGACATATAAATCATCATTATTATTTAATGTATAACCAAGCTTAATGAAATCCGTTATTATTGCCATTGTAGGAACATCGGGGTCCGGCAAAACACACATGACCGAGTTTCTACAAAGTAAATTGAACATTCCCACAATTGTGTCTTATACCACTAGGCCAAAACGCATTGGGGAAAAAAATGGAGTTGAACACTATTTTATCAAAGATGATGAAGTTCCGGAAAATGACGATATGCTTGCATATACCAAATTTGGAGGATATCAATATTTCGCCTTACACAGCCAGGTCCCCAAAGATGGACTATGCACTTATGTAATAGATGAAAGGGGATTAGAGATATTAACAAAACAGTTTAGTAATAAATATCTTATTATTCCGGTAGCGATAAAATGTTCGCAAGAAACATTAAGACTAAGGGGTATTGATACCCAAAGGCTACAAAGAGACAGAGGGAGAATTAAAATTGATGACAGTTACTATGATTGCATTATCTGTAATAACTCGACCTTGGAAGAATTTGAACAAAAGATACTTGAAGAGATCAATAAATTATAATAAACAACGGGGTGATTTAAAAACTACCCCATATATAAAACCTAATTATGGCAGCACCAAAAAATGAACCTAAAATTTATACTGGTATCGTATTAGATTTTGAAACTGGAGATTTTGACCCGGTTAACGGGGCCTGCACGCAAATTGCGTTACAAGCAGTTAGACTTGATACCTGGGAAGTAATAGATAAATATGTCGCATATATTAAGCCATATTACAAAAAGGATGTGGCCGGAAAACAAAGAAAGAAGATTCTTAAAAACAAAAGAGAAATTGAAACAGAAGAATCCGGAGAACTAATGACTTATTCAGAAAAAGCACTAACTTACTCAGCCATTACTATGAAAACGCTTGAAACTAAGGGCAAAGATATAGAATTGGTAGCAGACGAAGTTATAGCATTTGTAGAAAGAAATACTCTTTCTACCGCTAAAGATACTAAGCCAATTCTGATAGGTCAAAATATAGACTTCGACAAAGGTTTCCTCCAACAATTGATGGCCTATACAGGAAAACTAAAAGAATTTGCTAAGGTTTTTGCAGGAATTACAGACTTTTGGGGGAACTTTCAGCCACATTGTCTCGACACTATTGATCTGGGAAAATTGACATTTGCCGATGATACTAATGTTACATCATATAAGCTTGAATTATTAGCGGAACGATTAGGAATTGAATTAGATGATGCCCATGATGCGGATGCGGATGTTACAGCTACGTTAAATGTAGCTGTTGTCTGTTCAAACAGACTCAGAAACAATGATGTGGGGGATGGCGCAACGCTTCAGAAGAAAGAAAAAACCAGAGATCATTTTAAAATCTAATTGACATGGAAGAATTAAATACTAGCACTTCAGAAGTATTTGTTGAAGAAGAACAGAAGGGGAATGAAGAGATCGTATCCTTTCCCAAAGACAAAAAAATGATGTATGGGGTACTTGGATATGACGGAAATGAATTAATGGCCGCTGTCACCGGATATGATCTTGATGTATCCTTCAATATGCGACTAATAAACAATATAGCCGATGCAGAAGCTTGTGCAAATGCTTTAGCAGACGTATTCTATCAAAAGCTGATAGAGCAACTATTATCTCAGAAACCAAATGTGATCCCAAAGCAAACAGAAGAGGTTTAAATACCCTATTCTTTATAAACAAATGAGGCTCGACACTTATTTTGCCGGGCCTCTATAGTAATATATATTATGGGAAAAGATAAAAAAATATTAACAGATGAAGAGATAAAAGATGAATTTGGGTTAACACAACCTGAGTACCAGTTCTGTAATCTGTATGTCAACGGAGGATCAGAATTTGCCGGACAGCACTGCAAGTGTTACAAAGAAGTGTTCGGAGATGGAGGAACAAATATCAGTCTCAAAAGCAGACGATTAATAAGTAAACCATATATCTCTTCTTGTATCAAAGAATTGATTGAAGAACAGCAAAACGACACCGAAACTATTGCTGTAAAGTTACAAGTAACCGAAACCCTACGGTCTATCATGGAAGAGACCTCTACCGCCATATACAAGGACAAATGGGGACAAAAATTATCTCCAGCTCCCCTACGTGCTGTCAGCGTCAATGCTGCCAAAGCATTAATGGACTTGTATCCTATCAAACACGCTCAGGAAACCAAACTTAAAATAGAAGGTTCAGGAGAAGGTGGAGTTGTCTTTAATGTTATAGTGCCTAAAAACCCATCTGAGCCAAATGAGTAAAATTAAAATCAGCCGGAAAACAGTAGAACGTGCTATTTATATAATAGCTATTCTTGGTCTCGCTATTTATGGTCTGAAAGATTCAGAAGTAGCTACTAAAATGATAGAATCAGTTTCCAATGCTTTCTCAGTAATACTAACAACTGGATAATCATGGCACAAATAAAAGATTTCGTAAACGAGCATTTTAAAGCAGTGATGATTGTTCTTTCGTTTTTACTGACGATGTATATACAACACCTCAATAATACAAGCAAAATTAATGAGTTATCAAATAAGTATGCAACATTAGAGTTAAAATTGGAAGATCAGTATAAAAAGATAGATGCAATAAAACTTGACAAAACAGTATTCGAGGCCACCATGACCCAATTTACTTCTATGAGGGATGATATGAAGGAAATCAGAAGTGATGTGAAAGAGCTTTTGAAAAGTAATAAATAAACATCCATAAAAAGAGCCATAATTATTTTGTGGTTCTTTTTTTTTATACTACTTTTGCGCTTATAATTAATTACATATTAACCAATTAAGCAATAATTATGAGCAGGATTACGTAAACAAAACATTAACTATAAAACAGTTACCAAAACCAAAAGATAAATTAACTTGACCAGAAAGATTATAGTATCAATTGCTATCTTCCTATTTGTATCAAAATCAACCATTAACCCGGTCCCAGAAATATCTCATAAATGTTCTGGAGATAACTGTCTTTTTGATGAAGCGGTACAATTAATTAAGGAAAATGAAGGATGGCACACTAAAAATAATTACCCTTATGTTGGCTATGGGCATAAACTAACGCCAAAAGATACATTCAATCACAATATATCCAAAGATTTCGCAGATAAGCTTTTAAGAGAAGATCTTCTACAAAAATGCGCCGTATTCAGAAAATATGGGGAAGACTCACTTTTGTTAGGCGTACTAGCCTACAATGTAGGAGAATACAACATATTGGGGAATAAAAATAAATCCCCCAGTAAACTCATAAAGAAGTTAAATGCAGGAAACCGGGATATTCGCAATGAATACATATCTTTTTGCCATCATAAGAAAAAACAAATTCCTTCTATAAAAAGAAGGAGACAACGAGAATTTGAACTTTTATACAACAAATAAAACCAAAACAATGGATATTATCAGCATTAATGATAAAGTAATAATTAAAAACTCTGATAAGCTTTCAGGTATGAGACTCAAAGACCTGATAGGCAGAACAGGTATAATAACTGATGATTTAACTTCGCAGTCAAGAAGCAACAAAGGATATATGGTGTCTCTCGATATAGACTATATGGGAGAAGAGTATTGGTTTGTTCCCCTGGAGTCAATCAAAAAATTATAATTATGGCAAAGTATTTACGAATAGAAATGGTTGAAGCGGAGCCAATTACAAAAGCCGCTTTTTTGAAAAAAGTATATGATATAGAGTCAAATGATGATAAAAATAAAACAGAAGAAGGATTTCTGATTAAAACAAAAGAAGGATTTTCAGGATGGGTCAGTAAAAAGGATTTTGAAACTAAAGAGTATATCTCATACAATAGTATGCTCTACCCTCTCGCCTATTATATGCTTCAGAAAAAAATGGCTGACTATATTAGATTACCACAATGGAAAGAAGATGTAAAAATCAAAGCGCAATTTCCAGATCAATTCAGTAAAATGACTGCTCCGTACACATACGTAGAGTCAAGATTTGGGAATGTTCCGCATAAGACTACAGTCATTGAGGAATGGAGCAAAAACTGGATGGTTCATTGGAACAGTACAAATACTGAGTGGAATGATACCGCCTTCAAATTAGATAATGACGGAAGCATGGAAACACAATTTATGAAGATTACATCCGATGGAGTAATAAGTCAAAAAGATAAAACAGATGAATAAATACCTAGTTTTATTAATAATTGCTTTATCTGTTACATCCGGCATGTTGTTCCGATCCAGAGAAAAACTTATAGAAGATCGGAATAAGTATAAGGCTAACTCTGAAGCTCTATTGTCCGAAATTAAACGGATACAAGTTGATTCTTCTACAATGGCACTCGATATAAAAACTCTCTCGATGTCATTGGAAGAATACAAGCAATATCGAACAGAGGACAAAGACAAGATTGAAAAGATGGGCATAAAAATCAAAAATCTGGAAGCAACTGCCAAGCATAAGGTGGAGATAAACGCCCCCATTCAAGCAGAGGTAAAAGATTCTATTGTAAAAAGAGATACGGTTCCCATTTATATCAAAACCGTAAAAATGAACACACCTCACCTAAAACTTGATGGAATGATTGAAAACAATAAACTTACTGGAAGTATTCATCTGCCGGTAACACTCAATCAAGCCATCTGGGTAGAATACAAGCACAAATTCTTATGGTGGCAATGGAAAGTTAAAGCAGTTCATCAGACAATATCAAGTGACAATCCCTATGTGGATATTACATATTCAGAATATATCAAAATCAAAAATTAAAACAAGAATTATGTTTTCAACAAAGAACAAACTAACAAAAACAGTATCAGAAACAAAGCCCAAGTCATTTGAAGAACGAATAAAAGAGGCCAATAATGTGTTCATTGAAACAATTAATAAATTAAAAGAAATTGGCACTGATATGGCAGAGAAAATAAGTAACAACAATTTACGACTAAAAGAATTGGAACTTGAAAATGACATATTAACCGGACTTAAAAATAAAACTGACAAACAAATTGACCAAATAAATCAGTTGTTACAATAAGAACATCACAAGTGGAGCAACAAGTTTTTGATAATTTGTGGAAAAATGGATACTGTTTCCCATATCAAAATCAAAATTCATTAAAATATTACGCTAGAGATATCTATGACAATTCAGTCATTCAGAACTCGTATAGTAATAGTCTTAGGCAACTGAGAAGAAAAACTAAGAATTATGTGTCCCGATATCTAAAAGAACGAAAGGCGGCTTTTTAAGCTGCCTTTTTTATTTTATAACCACCACTTACAAAATATCACTATTCTTTATAAAACATTAATAATGAATAAGGACAATCGCATACTTTCCCAGCCTGCAAGGAAAGCTATTGTAAGAATAGACAAAGACGGGAACACAATTGATGAATGGGATTCTGTCAGACAAATGTGTAAGTCTCTACAATACGACAGGAGAGCTGTCATAAGAGTACTGAAACGTGAACCCAAATATAGATCAGTTCATAAATACACTTTCAAATATAAAAACTAAGATGAATTTACAATTAAGACGAATTTTTAAAGGGGATAATTATACAATCGGACGATTGTATATAGATGGGAAGTATTTTTCAGATACAATAGAAGATACAGTAAGAGAGTTGCCGCCATTTTGTTCCGACACATCTATAGGAAAAAATTGTTCGTGTCCACAAAAAATATATGGTAAAACAGCAATTCCTTCCGGAGAATACAAAATTACAATGGAATATTCTCCTAAATTCAAAAGAATTTTGCCACGACTTCATAATGTGCCCCACTTTCTTGGTATCTTGATTCATAGCGGAAATACTGAAGCAGATAGTGCCGGATGTATAATTGTGGGAAAGAATAAAGTAAAAGGAAAAGTTCTGGATTCCAGAGTAACATCTGATGCTCTTAATGAGATTTTAAAAAAAGAGCAAAATATTACAATCTACATTTCGTAACTAAAAATAGCACCCTGCAAAATTGTTGGGTGCTGTTTATTTAACCAGATCACATTATGAACGTTTACTTTTTAAAAGACCCAAACGATAATGAAATAAAGTATGTTGGTATAACAAAAAAAGCCATCACACAAAGACTTGCAGTACACATTAAAGATGCAAAAACAAAACAAAGAAAAGGTAAGTATTTAAGCAATAAAGAAAAATGGATTTTATTTCTATTGTCTCAAAATAAAAAACCTATCGTAGAATGTGTATATTCAAACATATCAGAAAACCAAGCTGTTGATTTAGAAAAATCTTTAATTTCAAAATACAAACGCGAGTATGAAGGTGGTATATTAAAAAATATACAAGAGGGAGGTTTTTATAATGGAAATAAAGAATTTTCAGTTTGGAATAAAGGTTTGAGGGGAAGTTGTAAAAACATAACTGAAATGTCAATAAATCAGCCGCATAGAAAAACAATATATCGTTTCGACAAAAAATGCAATTTAATTGATCAATGGTATAGTTTACGAAAGATGTGTAAAGAATTAAATTTTGACAGAAGGGTCGTTATGAGATGCTTAAAGAATGAACCGAACTATCTTTCCTATAAAGGATACATGTTCAGCTATACCATAAAAGCACCACAATATGAAAATAAATCAAAAGTACTAAGTGGAGCAAATAGTCCACATGCTAAGAAGGTTATAGGATTTATGGAAAATAAAGAGTATAAATTTGATACAATTCAGGATGCTGCAAGTTATTTTAATGTATCTGCTTCCTGTATTAGTTCTGCCTTATCCGGCAGACAAAAGACAAGTTGTAAGTTGTTTTGGAAATACTATAACGAATGTACGGAAAACTAAAACCACCACAAAATATTAAAATTGATTTCAAACCGTCACCTAGACAATATGAGTTATGGAAACTACTCCAACCGGATTATTGCCCTAAATGTGGAGGTCATATTGTACAAAGATTGATAGGATACGATGTAAAAAAGAACCCACAGTATAAGCCTACATGTGAAACATGCGGAAATACAGATTTGCCACAACTTATTTTAGGGGGTGGTGCCGCTGGTAAACAACTCCATCTGCCAGCCTATATGGTAACATATAGTAAACAAGCTCTTTAATTGCTGGAAAGTCCTAACTACGGGTTAGAAGGATAATCAGCAGCCGAGCCGAAAGGCGTGGTTCAACGACTATTCCGAAAGGAAGTACAATCAAGCGATTGGAAACAAGAGCCTCCAGAAATGGATGAAGATATAGTCTATTCTACATGGAAACTTGTAGCAGCGTAAAGCGGTTAAAGCATAGCGAACTTTAACGAATAAAAAGGGAGGAAAATCATACTTAGGTTCATGTTGGTTGATTTCTAGCTGTATGAGATTTGAAAACATTCGGGCGGTTGTAGCTCGAAAAACGATCAAGTCTCTCAAAGAATCAACATGGAATACGATCAAAACGGTGCTAAAGGCTTGGGGATTGAAAGAGGAAGTTAACTATAAAATAAATAATTTAGAAGGAACTTTGACATTTTGGAATGATAGTATAATCATTATGAAAGAAATGGTTGATCTTCCATCAGACCCAAATTTCGAACGCTTTGGTTCCAGTGAGTACACTATCGCTATGGTGGACGAGGTGTCTGAAATCTCTGAAAAAGCAATTGAAGTGCTGTTTTCCCGTTTGCGTTGGAGAACACATGAAACATTCAAAACTTCCAGAATGTTTATGAGCACCAATCCCACTACTAACTGGGTGAGATCACGTTTTGTTCAGGATGAAAACGGTGACAAGGTTGTCTGCCGGGAAGGTGAAGCATACGTACCATTTTCCGTCTTTGATAATCCCGACATTGCTTTTCGTCAAACCTACGAAGCGGCCTTAAATAAAATCCGGGATCAGGCAACAAAAGAACGCCTACTTTACGGAAACTGGGATTTTGTCGAAGCTAATGATATGGCAATCTACAACCGTTTTGACGGAGCAAAACATCTAATCACCGGATTAAAAGAAAAAGTCTATGATCCGACAAAACCTTTGATATTGGCATGGGACTTCAATGTGGCTCCACAGATGTCAACCATCACGGCCCAGATCGACTACGACAACAAGAAAGTTTACATATTGGAAGAGGTATTGGGAAAACCGCAGGATAAAGAAAACAATACCCCTGCTCTATCTAGGAAAATTCAACAGAAATTATACCGAGAAAAACATATCGGTGGCATAGATATAACTGGGGACCCGGCTGGGCTTCAACGCTCAACCGCTAGTGAAGATGGGGTTAATAACTTCACGATCATTAAAGATACGCTCGGAAAAGGGATACTCCGGCCTAAAATCAAGTTACTAAAAAAGCAGCCACCACAAATTTCCAGATGCGAATTTGTCAATGAAATATTTGACGGATATGACGGATGGGAAATATTGATTGATGTACGCTGCCGGAAGCTCACAGAAGACCTTATTTACCAGTTAAAGAACGAAGATGGAACAAAGAGTAAGGCTAAAATAACAGACTCTAAAACGGGCGTTAAATATGAAAAATACGGACACCTATCAGACTGCCTTGATTATTTGCTCTGCTATTATCTACGAGGAAGTTGGTCTAAATACAAAGAAGGTGGTGGTTCAACATGTGTTATTTCCACTGCAATTATAAATGAAGGCTTTAACTATTAACAAACGAAATATGTATAAAAGATTTTTGAACGACAGTGATTATCTGGGTGTAACAACAAAAGAATCGCTCACCCAGATAACAAGGAATGATACGAATAGATTTATTCAAGCGGAAGAATCAGCCGAAGCCAGTATCATTGAATACCTTAGTGAAAACTATGAAGTACAGGCTGAATTAAATAAAGGGAAGTATATTGCGGAATATGACCGGAAAATAACATTTCCTATTGGAGTTCATATTTATTATGAAGGAAGAATTTGTGAAGTTATACGATCCATCTCAGGACATAAGATCCCAGCAGATGTAGAATACTGGGAGGAATACTTCGATGAAAATATTGATATTGAACAATTGCCTAAATACAGTCAATTTGCCACCTATCATACAGGAGATATCGTTATTTACAATGAGTCAGTATACAAATGCTTATTTGATAATGGATATAAATTCAATGATATTAGAATACCGATGGTTTATGGATGGAAAAAAGCGGAGTTTTCCGAATGGCAACCAATAACATATAATCTATGGGATGTTGTAAAATATAACGAAGCTTATTATACCCTACTTACACTTGATGCTTTCGACAACAATATCAATCCTCTAATTTCAGACAATTGGGGGGCCATAGCCGATTATGATCCTGAATACAATGATTATGAGTTAATCGACCATGAATACGTTGTCTTCAGAAATAAAGTATACTATCCAGAAATAGACGTTAATTGTGATCTTCCTGAGATCGGGAAAAATCTTGCACCGGATGACCCCAGAAATTACAATTTAAAAAAGCACATGACACGTCTAGCTATGTATGAATTGGTGAAACTGATAGCCCCCAACAATGTTAGCGAAATAAGAATCAAAGATTATGAAGATTCTATGAAGTGGCTGTCTGATGCCTCTAAATTAAAAATAAACCCCCAAATACCCCGTAAATTAGGAGAAGACAACAAGCCTGTTTTGGACTGGCAGCTATCCACATTCCAGGCCAATTACGATCCATATCAGAACCCCTGGCTCACATAAGGGCATTACAACAAAGGGGCTATCCGACTTTTTGGATAGCCCCTTTTGTTATTTACAATACTGCATGAACAATATATCAAAATATTTCATTCATATTCTCCAATATACTTTTCTGGTTCACATTTTTGTAATAATGCCTATAGATCATTTCAGGGCTATTTCCAGCAAAAGAAGAGACAACTATAGGATTGTAGCCAGAATCTATCATTTTTGATATAAACGTTCCACGGCATGAGTTCCAGGTTATTTTGTCCTTAATCTTTAGTATTTCTCTTACCTTCCTTAATGTCGCATTTACTTTCATAGAAAACCCCTTCACTCTAAGATACTGCTTATTTTCAGTATCATGCTTGTGAGTAAATACTGGGAAAATAAAATCTGCATATCCTTCATCCTTGTATTTATCTATGATAGCTTTTGCTTTATTTGTCAATAAGGGTTTGGCTCTACGACAAACCTTTATTCGCTCGTAATCAACCATATCCTCTTTAATGGAATCACGGGTTAAAAAACAAGCATCTATATTACACATACCTCCTGTATAATAACAAAACAAAAACATATCAATATGCAAGTTTTCTTTTTTGGTAAATAGGCTCCGATCAATTTTTTCAATTCGGCTAATAGAATAATATGAAATTGTTTTTGTATCTGAAGGCTTTTCTTTCGTTAACTTCTTTACTGGAACGAATATACTTGAATCCGCACCATAATATTTGTACTTCTTTTCAGCCACAGTAACAATAGACCTTAACAATCTCAACTTATGTGGCAATCCTCCTTTATTGCCTCTTTTGATGCCTGTTTTAATAACAAAGTCGATATAGTCCTGAAGAAATTGACTATCTATATGATAAAAATAAAAGGAAGAGAAACTTTTATTATATTTTGACTTAGTAAATTCAATCAAGCTATTTTTAAGATATAGGTAATTTTCAGCATTACTGGAGCTTGTTATCATCTTCCCATTTTTTTCTCGCTTCAAGTTTCGAAAATACTCAATACGTATATCTATCAATTCAGAAACAGATACCGGATTGTTTTCTGAAGGCTGATCCTCTTCATCCTGTTTCAAATCAAAATAGTGAGAGAGCATCTTAGGGGACCATGTTGCGTCTTCAGCCTCCCATTGCTCGGCCACTACTTGATACTTCATCTTTTCCTCTATGATCTGCTTATTTTTAGCAATACACTCAGAGTCCTTTTCTTTAAACAGTTGCTTATTTTCATCCCAGTCTCTTTTCGATCCTGAAATGTTTAAAACCTTTGGAACACGAGGATATCCCGGTTTATAGAATATCAATTCCAATTTTTGAGAGTCGCTTTCTCCTAACTTTGTTTTTTTCTTTACGCTTTTCTTTGAGACATCTTGCATTTTAACATTGATAGTGAACATTTTAGTTTAGTTTTTGTGCCTATGTGTAGTGTTTTTGTGCTTCCTACATGGAAACCTACATAAGCTTTGGTTTTGGGTTAATCTTGTAGAAAAAAGGCACTAAATCCGTTTTACCTACATACATTCAATTGATTATAGTTCAATAGCTTATACACATACTCTATGTATATAAACGCAAAAAAGGCTATCCATCACGGACAGCCAATCTTCATTGTTAACCTT
>OMGR01000103.1_pt1 | contig 76020 bp, 63 predicted proteins | sample 1646061 | NCBI WGS metagenome assembly OMGR01 (sample SAMN05578583, study PRJEB25193) | human gut metagenome | biome: Human Microbiome; feature: human-associated habitat; material: feces | host: Homo sapiens | place: USA:Birmingham | reverse complement strand
GTGGTAACCACTTTAATCTTGTTGGCATAGAGGTGTTGAAAAAATCTATAGAAGAATCCAAACAAGGGTTAGGTATGACTTCCGATGAATTACGAAAAAGACATCCTCTATGCCAACAAGATTAAAGTGGTTACCACAAGCTATTACCTTACTTGAAAATATTTACGATTATTACAGTAAGAAGAGCGAATGCTCTGCCGTTCGCTTATATAACAGAATTATCGATTCTGCCGACTTGTTAAAGACATTTCCTCACGCAGGACCTCTCGAACCTTCATTAAAGGATTTTCCACAAAACTTTCATTCGCTTGTTGTTGAAAAACATTACAAGCTGATCTATACAATCAGTCCCGACCTCATCGAAATACATGCCATATGGGATTGCAGGCAAGACGACTGGAAGCTTAAAGAAATGTTCCGATAGTTATTCTCAAAAAAAAGCCCGAATCTATTTAGGAGACAAAGAATATTACTAATTTTGCGTACCTAAATAATAGATGGGATAAAAAACATAAAAATTATAAGGAAAAAGGAAAAGAACGGATGATAGAACGAATATATATTCTGGAAAGTGTAGACCCGGTTATTTTTTACGGAGTGAACAATGCGAACATGCAGCTTATCAAAACACTGTTTCCCAAGCTTCGCATCGTTGCCCGAGGAAATGTGATGAAAGTAATCGGAGACGAAGATGAATCCGAACTGTTCCTGAAGAAAATCCGGGAAGTTGAGAAATACTGCGAAGAGTTCAATTCCCTGACCGAAGATGTCATCCTCGACATTATCAAAGGTAAAGCCCCGACTGTCGTTAAACAGGAAAACCTGATCATCCACGGGATGAACGGCAAGGCGATCGTTGCCCGTACCGAAAACCAGCAATTACTGGTGAAGGCGTTCGAAGAGAACGACCTGGTATTTGCCACCGGCCCGGCCGGAACAGGTAAGACATTCGTTGCCATCGCCCTGGCCGTAAAAGCATTAAAGAACAAAGAAATAAGAAAGATCATCCTAAGTCGTCCCGCCGTCGAAGCCGGCGAAAAGCTGGGATTCCTTCCGGGAGAAATGAAAGACAAGCTCGATCCGTATCTCCAGCCGTTGTACGATGCCCTGCAGGATATGATACCGGGAGCGAAACTCAAAGAGTATATGGAAAATAATGTGATTCAGATTGCCCCGCTGGCTTTTATGCGCGGACGTACGCTGAACGATGCCGTTATTATCCTCGATGAAGCACAAAATACGACTACGCACCAGATCAAGATGTTCCTCACCCGCCTGGGTATGAACGCAAAAATGATCATTACCGGTGACGTAACGCAAATCGACCTTCCCCCCACAGCAACTTCCGGACTCGTGCAGGCCATGCAGATACTGAAAGGTGTAAAAGGGATAGGCAAGATTGAATTTGATAAGAAAGATATCGTACGACATAAACTGGTGCAACGTATAGTGGAAGCGTACGACAAATTCGACGATAAACGACGCAGTGAGACAAAGACCCACTCGCCTAAGACATCAACAGAAAAGAACAACAAACTATCAGAAAACAATTAAAAATAAATTGGTCATGAAGAAGGCGTTAGTTAAAACAGATTACAATTTCCCGGGACAAAAGAGTGTCTATCATGGTAAAGTACGCGACGTGTACAATATCAATGACGAAGTATTGGTGATGGTCGCAACCGACCGTATTTCAGCTTTCGACGTAGTATTGCCGGAAGGTATTCCTTACAAAGGCCAGATGTTGAACCAGATTGCTGCCAAATTCCTTGACGCGACCACCGACATTTGCCCGAACTGGAAAATGGCTTCACCCGACCCAATGGTTACCGTTGGTGTACAGTGCGAAGGTTTCCCTGTTGAAATGATCGTACGCGGTTACCTTTGCGGCAGCGCATGGCGTGCTTACAAAAGCGGTGTACGCGAAATCTGTGGTGTGAAACTGCCGGAAGGTATGCGCGAAAACCAGCGTTTCCCGAAACCTATCATCACCCCGACAACGAAAGCTGCCATCGGTGCTCACGACGAAGATATCTCCAAAGAAGAAATCCTGAAACAGGGACTTGTTTCTGAAGCCGACTACGCCGTCCTTGAAAAATATACAATGGAACTGTTCAAACGTGGTACAGAGATCGCAGCCGGACGCGGACTGATCCTGGTCGACACCAAATATGAATTCGGTCACCGTGACGGTAAGATCTACCTGATCGACGAGATCCATACACCGGACTCTTCCCGTTATTTCTATTCAGAAGGTTACGAAGACCGTTTCGCCAAAGGTGAACCGCAGAAACAGCTGTCTAAAGAATTCGTTCGCGAATGGTTGATGGATAACGGCTTCCAGGGTAAAGCAGGCCAGGTGGTTCCTGAAATGACTCCGGCTATCGTCGAAGGTATCAGCGACCGTTACATCGAGTTATTCGAACACATCACCGGCGAAAAATTCGTAAAAGGCGATACAGACGACTTGCTTGCACGTATCGAAAAGAACGTTACAGATTATCTGAACAATAAATAAGAATGTATGAAGTACGGTTCGGAACAGATTTTACCTTACAACAGGGAAGAACAAAAGAGCACACAAGTCAAACGTATGTTCGACTCGATTGCAGGCACCTATGATCTGCTGAACCATACGCTCTCGCTCGGAATTGATAAAATATGGCGCAGGAAAGGTATTGCTTTCCTGCGTCCTTTTTCTCCGAAGTCAATACTGGATATCGCAACCGGAACAGGCGACCTGGCCATCTCCATGCAAAAGAAACTGAAGGCAGACCGGATCATCGGCGCCGACATTTCGGAAGGCATGATGCAGGTCGGACGTGAAAAAGTAGCCCGTGCCGGTCTTTCGGAGCATATCTCGTTCGAACAACAAGACTGTACGGCGCTCACTTATCCGGACAATTCGTTCGATGCCGTTACTGCCGCATTCGGAGTACGTAACTTTGAAAATATAGAACAAGGAATAGCAGAGATGTTCAGGGTCCTGAAACCCGGCGGTCATCTCATGATCCTGGAGCTTTCCACCCCGGAACATTTTCCGATGAAACAGCTCTACCGCATTTATTCAAAGACGATCATTCCATTTATAGGCCGGTTGTTCTCAAAGGAAAAAGCGGCATACAGTTATTTACCGGAATCCATCAAGGTCGTTCCTCAAGGAAAGGTTATGGAGAAACTACTCGCACGGCAAGGTTTTGCACAGGCGAAAGCACGTACCTTTACCTTTGGGATTTGTTCATTATATACAGCCAGTAAGGACAGTTCGCTCAGTAAGGACAGTTCGCGAACTGCCCCTACAATTTAAACATAAAGAAGAAGAAGGTTATGCAGAAATATGGTTTATTGGGATATCCACTCGGGCACTCGTTTTCCAAAACTTATTTCAACCAGAAGTTTGAGGCGGAAAAGATAGATGCTCAATATGTAAATTTCGAGATTCCGAACATCAAAGAGATAAAGAATGTTCTGAAAGAGAATCCCGAATTAAATGGTTTGAACGTTACGATCCCTTATAAAGAACAGGTGATCCCTTATCTGGACGAACTGGATGAAGATGCACGCCTGATCGGTGCCGTCAACGTGATCAAGTTTACAAAAGGTCTTTTCGGCAGGAAACTGAAAGGTTACAATTCCGACATTATCGGTTTCAAGCAGTCGATCGAACCTTTATTGAATGAAACACATCGGAAAGCCCTGATCCTCGGAACAGGCGGAGCTTCTAAAGCTGTCTTCCAGGGATTGAAGCAGTTGGGTGTCGGAGCTACTTTGGTATCACGCAAGCCAAAAGAATTTTGCATTACCTATGAGGAGATCACACCTAAGACGATGGAACAATATACGGTCATTGTCAATACCACACCGCTCGGAATGTTCCCTAACATCAACAGTTGCCCGGATATTCCTTACGATCTGCTCACCCCAGACCATCTGTTATACGACCTGCTGTATAACCCGGATGAGACACTTTTTATGAAGAAAGGAAAAGAAAAAGGAGCCGTCGTTAAAAACGGTCTTGAGATGCTGTTGTTGCAAGCGTTCGCAGCCTGGGAGATCTGGCAGAAATAAAAAACTAAAAAACAACTATCATACTATCACAAATAGCCAAAATGTTTTGATATTTAAAGGATAAGACCTATGACAGTTGTTATGATAGTACTATTTTCAACCATCATACTATCACAAAACTACCCGACAAAGTTGGTGATGTATATATCTTATTATTAACAATATAGTTAGATATCTTTCTTGAGACCCGGGTCTCTATACCCTTCACACCCGGGTCTTAGCATCGTTCACATCCGGGTGTAAAAGATGGGGAAATGGGGGTCTGAAGAAGAAGCACAAGCGATTCCTGCGAAAAAGAACAGCTTTAGTCGGACAAAAAAGATAGGATGCTATTGTTTTTCCGTCATATATTTCCAGAAACGGGCAGGCATATGCTGTCGGTGTAGCTTCGGGTTGATACGTTCTTTGATGGCAATCGTCTTGAAATACTCTTTCCACATTTGCTGGAACAGTTTCTCATCCTTATCCATCAGACTCTCATTGAGGAAACCGGATAACAGATGCTCTTCCTTCTGTTCAAAACGGACCTCGATCGTCTCTTTCAGATCATAATAATAGCCGTACTCCCGGCGCATATCATAGATCAGCCATTTCTGATCACCGAAACGGTCGTTCAGATACGGCAGGACAAGCGGCAAAACATTATATATAGGTTCGACGGCTGAGAAGTAAGTGCCGTCCAAGGCTTTCTGAAAACGGAGGAACTGCATGATGCGGAGGCGCTCGTTACTCACTTTCTTCCAGACTTTGGAAATCTGCAGTACATCGGGATCACCGAAATTCAACTCGATGGACTTGGAATGATCGAGCGCCTTGCGGATATAACGGAACAACAACATATCGACCTCCGGCAGTTCCGACAACCAAGAGACAGTCAACCCGGACAGGGATAGTTTCGACACCTTCTTTTCAAGCCCTTTCCAAACCCGGTCCGCCTTTTTCTTGTCGGAATAAATCGTCACCGTTTCCTCGCAGAACAGAGGTAACGGCTCGCCCTCCGCCAGCAGTACATCGGGAAAAGACTTCCGGACGTAAGCGTCGAAGACGGCAGTCAGTAATCCCTCGAAAGTTTTGTCATATATAAAAGCAATCACAATACGTCCTGTTTCAATCCACGCACCCGTAAAGAATGCAACTTTTCTACCTCTACATCACGTTCACAATACATCCTGAAATTGAATTGTTAGTTGGCGGTCGTCCAGCTTCCTGCCTTTTTTCTGAGTCAGGATATGGCGCACATTCTCCGGCGTCAGTTCGTTTACCGTCCGCATCGCCAGTTCATGGCAGGTGATGAAATATTGCGCCTTCTTCATCACCACCCCGATCTTTTTCAATTGTTCCGATCCCAGACGGGAATAGCGGCGGGAGACAACGATCATCTTCGCCGATTTCACCCCGATACCGGGTACACGGAGAAGTAACTCATAATCCGCCTTATTGATATCGACCGGAAACATATGCGGATTCCGCAGTGCCCACGATAACTTCGGATCGACCTCCAGATCCAGTTCCGGGTAAGCATCATTCACGATCTCGTCCACCTTAAACTCATAAAAACGTAACAACCAGTCTGCCTGATACAAACGGTTTTCCCTCACCAGAGGCGGTTGCTTCAATGCCGGAAGCCGGTTGTCATAATCATTCACCGGGATAAACCCCGAATAATAGACACGTTTCATCGTCGGACGCTGATAGAGAGCTGACGACAAACGGAGAATATCTTTGTCCGTATCGGCTGTCGCTCCGATGATCATCTGCGTGCTTTGCCCGGCAGGGGCAAAGCGGGGTGCGTGCCGGAAACGTTTCCTTTCCTCCGCACTTTGCAACACGCCCTGCTGAATATAGCGCATCGGGGCAAACACACTCTTGAAGTCTTTTTCCGGAGCAAGAGTCTGCAAACTTTTCTCATTGGGTATCTCGATATTCACACTGAGACGGTCGGCATACAACCCGGCTTCATTTACCAGTTCCTGGCTGGCTCCGGGAATACTTTTCATATGGATATAACCGTTGAAACGGTGTATCAGCCGCAGGTCTTTCACGACACGGACCAAACGTTCCATCGTATAGTCCGGACTACGCACCACCCCCGAACTCAGGAAGAGCCCTTCTATATAATTCCTCCGGTAAAACTCGATCGTCAGATCGACCAGCTCCGTTACGGAAAGCGTCGCCCGGGGCAGATCATTGCTCCGGCGGTTGATACAGTAGGCACAATCATACATGCAATAATTGGTCAGCATGATCTTCAGTAGGGAAATACATCGCCCGTCTTCCGCAAAACTATGGCAAATCCCCCACCCTGCCGCACTTCCGACCATTCCTTTCTTTCCGGAACGAGAAGTACCGCTTGACGCGCAGGATACATCATACTTAGCTGATTCTGCTAATATTTTCAGTTTTTCGAGAACAGTTTCATTCATATTTTAGGAGGATATGCCATACAAAAATAAGGATTAAAAAGCTATCTTTGCGATAAAACAGAGTGAAATGTTCTTAGATAATATTCCCGTACATAACCTGGATGAAACGGACTTCTTTGTCGTCGAACGGATCGAAAACTGTGCGCCCTTGAATTTTCAGGGATCGCACCGGCACAATTTCTACGAACTGCAATTCTTTACAGAAACGGGGACAAACGAAAGCCACAGCATCGACTTCGTCGAATATCCGTTGCAAGCCAACCAGCTTTACCTACTCCGTCCCGGACAAGTACATACACTGAAACTAAAAGATCAGAAAGGATTCCTATTCGCTATCAATCCCGATTATTTCGAGCGCCTCTGCCTTCATATCGAGAGGTATGCGGATCATACATTTCCGAATATGCTTCTTCTCCCGGAGAAAGAAATCTTTGCCGTCCGCCAGATCGTTCATCTGATCTACTGCGAACATGAATGGCTACACAGGAAAAGTCTGCTCAACTCATACATGCACGCTTTGATCACTCATCTGTTGCTATTATATACCGACACCCGGATCGACCAGGATATACGTGTCGGCAAAGTCTTATCCCTGATAGACAAGCACTACATCAACGAACGTACGACCGACTTCTATGCCCGCGAAGTAAACCTCAGCAACAAACGGATGAACGAGCTTACAAAAAAGGCCGTCGGCCACACAGTCAAACAACTGATAGACCAACGGCTATTACTGGAAGCCAAACGCATGATCAGTTCCGGAGCCTCGAGCTTCAAGGAAATAGCGTTCAGCCTGGGATTTAGCGAAGCTTCTTATTTCACCCGCTTCTTCAAGGAGCAAAGTGGTTGTACCCCCGAACAATTCCGGTCGTTACTGAAGAAAGACCTGTCATGAACGAACTTTGATCACCGCCAACCGTCGCCGTGTATCGACAAACAACAGCACAAAAGAGGTCAGTCCGCAAACAAACAATCCGCACATCATCGGTACCACCGAATTGTTCTGCAGGAAACTGACTACCGCCGACAATATCCCGGTAAACAATAACTGCAGGAATCCCATCAATGCCGAAGCGGCCCCGCTATCTTCCTTAAAATAAGCCAATCCAAGCGAAGTCGTTGCCGGAAGCAGCAACCCGATCGGAATCAGATTCAGGAAAACCAGCACCAGCAAAGGAACGACGGAAGTCGACACCAACGAAGTCACCACCAGCAATACCCCGATCAACAACTGAAAGACAAGCGTATATCTCACCAGCTTCTTCAATGTCATATATTTCAGGAAGAAATTAATAATATAGGTACCGAACATCAAACCTAACGAATTGACTGCGAAAATAATGGCAAACGTATCTCCCGACATTCCTCCCTTCTCCATGATCAGGAACGGAGCATTGGAAACATACACCATCAAACCGCCGTAAGCCATACAGCCAATAATCGTATAAACCACAAACGGCCATACTTTCATCACTCGCACATATCCTTTCGCCATCTCCCTCAACGAAGGTTTCTTTGCAATTACGCCCTCAGATAAAGGCATCGGTTTACTTTTCGGAAGAAATACCCAGGTCAGCAAAATGGTACAAGCGCCTAACAATGCCATTGTATTGAACACCCCGTGCCAATGCCATTGTTTTAAAAGTAAATTACCGATAGTCGGTGCAATAACAGGAGCAATACCTGAAATAATCACCAACAAAGAGAATACTTTTGTCCGTTGTTCATTCACAAACAGGTCGTTTACGGCTGCACGTCCGACCACAACACCGGCGCACCCACCGAAAGCCTGAAAGAAACGGATTACCCAAAGTTGTTCTATCGAAGTCACATAGATGGAAGCAAACGAACTTACGGTGTATAAAGCAGTTGCCAGCAGAATCGGATTTTTCCGTCCGTAATAATCGGAAAGCGATCCCCAGAACAATTGTCCGAGGGCAAAACCCGCCAGGAAGATGGATAAGGAAATTTGCACTTCACCCAGAGAGACCTGCAGGCTCTCAGCAATATCTGTAAAAGCAGGAAGATAAAGGTCTATACTCAGAGGTTCCAGAGCCGCCAGTAAGGACAGGACCAGAACCACGATTCCCATTTTTCTATTCATCACGTTATACCTATTAAAATTACCGCGACAAAAGTACTTCCTTCTTTCCGTCCGTCTTTTACATTAATTGCACATTTACTGGTATAAACAGGAACTTTCAGGGAATAGGGACCGGTTCACCCAGATGGCGCGGTTGCTTCCGTGTTGCCAGATCGATAAAGACTTTTACCCTCGCCAGCAACTCGCGGATACGTGTCTTGAATCCGGCATAGGTATCCACATCGCGTGCATTGAAACCGACAGCCTGAATCCCATACTTACCAGCCAGGAACAAAGCCCGTTCATTATGGAATCGTTGAGAAATAACGGTGAAACGATCTTGCCCGAATATCTCCCTGGCACGAACTACCGAATCCAGGGTACGCAGTCCTGCATAATCCAGGACAATGACCGAATCGGGAATATGATACATCAGAAGAGCTTTTTTCATCTCTTCCGGCTCGTTATAATTTCGCCGACGGTTGTCCCCGCTGATCAGGATATATTTTATCTTTCCGGACTTATACAATTCGGCGGCGGCTTCGATCCGGTAATCGAAATACAGGTTACTCCGTCCGTTCTTCAACATCGGTGTAGTCCCCAGCAATAAACCGACTTTATTTTCCGGGATTTGTTCCGTATCGTCATAAACGAGTTCCTTTGCATAATTACGAATACGAACATGGCAGGATAGTATCACAATACCAACCAGCAGACAAGCAGTAAACAGAACACCTGCAAGCACACCAACCACCTCTTTTCTTTTATTTTTATTCGCCATCTACAAATATAGTCTTTTTCAGTAGAATAAACGAAACGGGATATTTCTTTTATGAGTGTGGTTATTAGGCAGGAAACATGTACATTTGTACGTTTTTTAAATTTACATATTCAAGAATGAACGACTTACTTATTTTCAACCATATAGAATTGATCCTGGCGGCTACAACTGCCGGTCTTTTCATCATCCAGCTTTTGTATTATCTTGTTACTTATGCCCGCCCGTTAAGACAGGCGAAAAGGAGACAAATGGAGGCAGGACAGGCCAAACCTGCCGTTTCCGTGGTTGTCTATGCCAAGAACGAATCGGAGAATCTAAGGAAACATCTCCCGGCTTTACTGAACCAGAACTATCCGGAATACGAAATTATCGTCGTCAACGACGGCTCCACGGATGAGAGTGACGAGGTTTTAAAAACCTTCAAGAACGAATACGATCACCTTTATCACACCTATATTCCGGAAGACGTAAAATACCTGAGCCGCAAAAAGCTGGCCCTCACCGTCGGTATTAAAGCAGCCAAATACGATATCATCCTTTTCACCGAGGCTAATTGCGAACCGATGGAAAAAAACTGGATATCTGCTATGGCACGCAACTATACATCCAAGACAAGCATTGTTTTAGGTTTCTGCGCATATGGTCCTTATAAAGGATTTTTCCACAAACTGGTCGCTTACGATAACCTGATGACCGGACTGCAATACATTTCGTCTGCCCTTACCGGAAATCCTTATACCGGAAACGGCCGTAACCTCTCCTACCGAAAAGACCTCTTCTTTGCTCATAAAGGTTATTACAAATCGCTCAGCCTGCATGCCGGAGACGATGATCTGTTCATCAATGAATCCGCCACCAAAGATAACACCTGGGTGGAATATTCTCCGGATAGCATCACCGAAATGGCAAAGATAGACCGTTTCAGTATGTGGAAAGAAATGAAAGTATCACGTGCTGCGACCCAGCGTTATTATAAAGGTTGGAATCTGACCTTTTTCAGAATAGAGAGCCTCAGCTACTTCCTGTTCTTCATCACAGTTATTACCAGTATCGTATTGGGTATCCTCGGAAACTGGTTGATCTCCATACTGGCCGGCTTACTTTACACAATCCGGTTTTCCTGTAAAGCTGCCATCCTACACAAATCGGCCAAGCTCCTGCAACAGAAACCGGTCACAGGCTGGCTATTTCTGTTGGAGTTGATCTTACCTCTGTTCAACCTGTATGTAAGAATATACCGTATATTCAGAGGGAAGAACGATTATACGTTCAGACTGTGAATAATTGAAAGTTGAAAATTGAGAATTGAAAATTAATGGAAGATTACTCGAACCGAATACTTTTGGCGGGATCGATCTTTGTGATCAGGTAAGACGGACCGAGCATCATCAACATGGATGCACACAGCGTTCCGATATTCAGCAGAACTAAAGAGAGTACACTCAGATCGATAGGCACTGCATCCAGATAATAGGTGGACGGGTCCAGTTTTATTATATGAAAATGAGACTGGATCAGGCAGATGGCAATCCCGATCACATTTCCCCAAAGCATCCCTTTCCCTATCAGGAAGAAAGAGATATAGAGAAATATCTTACGGATACTGGCATTGTTTTCTCCCAACGCTTTCAGGATACCGATCATATTAGTCCGCTCCAGAATAATGATCAGCAAACCGGAGATCATAGTAAAACCGGCAACAGAAAATATCAGGATAAGGATAACGACCACATTCACGTCCAACACATCGAGCCAGTTAAATATCATCGGATTCATCTCCTTGATCGAACGGGTAAAATAGGTATTTCCATGACGATCCTGTTGTTCAACCAAATTGAAATACAAGTCTTCCGCAATCTGATCCAGATCGTTATAGTTATCGACAAGCAATTCCAGTCCGCTGACTTCGTCTTTATCCCAACCGTTCAAACGACGTATCTGCTTGATATCCGCCAGGACAAACAACTTGTCGTAATCCATAAAACCAGTCTCGTAAATCCCGGCTATGTTGAATTTGCGTGCACGAACATCTTCCTGAACGAAATAAGTCCGAACCGAATCTCCCAGTTTCAGATTTAATAAATCGGATAAATATTTGGAAATAATGATATCTATCGAACTTTTATCCGGGTTTATCGTAAGGATTTCACCCTCTTTCAGATTATTCCGGAAGAAACTCCAATCATAATCCGTGTCGACACCCTTCAATACAATCCCCTGAAAATCGCTATCTGTTTTCAGAATCCCCATCTTAGTGGCATATGCTTCTATATGTTTGATTCCGGGAAACTCCTGAAGAGCCTGAAGCAAGGAATCGCTCACCGCAATCGGTGTCGTTTCGTACGAACTGTTATTATCGAAATTGGTGATCTGGATATGAGAGCCGAAACCGATCACCTTGTTACGGACTTCTTTTTTAAACCCGATTACAATAGCCACCGAAAGAATCATTACCGCCAGTCCGAGCGCAATCCCAATTATGGCAATACGAACAGCAGGAGGTGTTACCTGACGGTCCCCCTCCTTACTGAAATGAATTCTTTGTGCTATAAATAATTCTAAGTTCAAATCACTTTATAATTCGTTAAATGACTCTTCCCGGATAAGCTTCCAATGCTTTAGCCAGCACAACCAACGCATTTGCCAGATCTTCTTTTTTCAATACGTAAGCAATACGTACTTCATTCTTACCCAAACCCGGTGTTGTATAGAAACCGGAAGCCGGAGCCATCATGACTGTCTGTCCTTCATATTCAAATTCATCCAGACACCAGACACAGAACTTATCGGCATCATCCACGGGCAGTTTGGCAACCGTATAAAAAGCTCCCATAGGGATCGGAGAATAGCATCCCGGAATACGATTCAGACCGTCGATCAGGAATTTGCGGCGTTCCACATATTCGTTATACACCTCCAACATATACTCTTCAGGCGTATCCAATGAAGCCTCGGCAATGATCTGTCCGATCAATGGAGGACTCAAACGGGCCTGGCACCATTTCATAACATTTTCCTTCACCATCTGATTCTTCGTGATCAGCGCACCGATACGGATACCGCATTCGCTGTAACGTTTAGAAACAGAATCGACCAACACCACGTTATTCTCTATCCCTTTCAAATGGAAAGCAGAGATATAAGGGGCTCCCGTATAACAGAACTCGCGATATACCTCATCCGAAAACAGGAACAGATCGTATTTCTTCACAATATCACGAATCTGATCCATTTCTTTCTGTGTATACAGATAGCCGGTCGGATTGTTCGGGTTACAGATCAGGATCGCTTTCGTACGCGGTGTGATCAGTTCCTCAAAACGTTCTACCGAAGGAAGGGCAAAACCTTCATCGATAGTAGACGGAACCGTTTTGATCACAGCCCCGCTGGAAATGGCAAACGCCATATAGTTTGCATACGCAGGTTCGGGAACAATAATTTCATCCCCCGGATCCAGACAAGCCATAAAAGAGAAGAACACAGCTTCCGAGCCACCGGTAGTGATGATTATATCGTCAACATCGACATTGATATTGAATTTCGCATAATATTTAACCAATTTCTCACGGAAACTACGAATCCCTTCACTGGGTGAATACTCCAAAACCTTACGATCAATACGACGCATCGCCTCCATCGCGACCTCAGGAGTAGATAAATCCGGTTGACCGATATTCAGATGGTACACCTTGGTACCCTTTGCCTTAGCCTTATTGGCTAGCGGAACAAGTTTTCTAATGGGGGAAGCCGGCATGTTGACACCCCGCTGTGAGATATTAGGCATTACTTTTTCTATATGTTAGTTTAAAGTTCGGCAAAGATAGGAAATAATTGAAAATTGAAAGTTGAAAATTGAAAATTAATATCGGTTTGCATGTTTTCCGCTCATTTAATTTTCAATTTTCAATTCTCCATTTTCAAATCCTCAAATTCCCGGCCGAGGTGAATCCTTGCTTGCATGCATCGTCGAGATAAACGCATGTGGATCAATATCTTTAATCTCGTCTTTCAAACGCGGCATATCTTTACGTTCAGCGATCGTAAAAATGATCTCTTTCTCCTGTCCTTCATACATTCCACGTCCATGCAGGAAAGTTCCGCGCATCCCCATCTTGCCGACAATCAGGTCTTTTATTTCCTGTGTTTTCTTCGATACGATGAATACGGCACGATTCGGATTCTCTGTCTGGAACATTTCCACGACCTTCCCATAGACAAAGATGGCAAACCAGGAATACAAAGGCACTGCCCAATCCTGAAATACGATCAAACCGAGCATTACGATAGCAGAGTCAAGCAATATGATCATATTACTAACTTTCAGATTGGAATTATTGGCAATCACACGGGCCAGCACATCGGTTCCCGCACTTGTACTTTGTGCCTTAAAGACACAAGTCACACCCAGACCTAATATCGCACCGCCATAAAAACAGGCAATAAAAGTATCGTTTTCTACCAGCGGTTCCGTTCCGCAGAAATAAGATAAAGTATCTGTAAAAACAGAGATCAGTACAAATGTCACTATTGTTTTCGGTCCGGAAGAAAGTCCGATCTTTTTCATCGCCAGTATCAGCAACGGCACGTTGAAGCACAAAGCGGTAGCCCCCATCGGCAAACCATCCGGAAAAATGGAGAAAAGTCCTTTCGTGACATAATGTAAAACAATGGAAATACCATAAACCCCGCCCGGTACGATTTTATAAGGGGCGAGAAAAAGCACATAGCTCAGTGCCTGGAGAAAAGCTCCGACAACGATCAGCGAATAGTCGAAAGCATTACTTCTCAATGTAGCATTAGAAGGAAAACCTAGTTGTTTCATGATAAGATTAAATCATTATTTGTTCTTTTAAGTATCGCAAAGATAGATAAAAAAAGAAGAGACTACACAAACAAATTGTGTAATCTCCTCAACTTAAATTCAAGACTTAACTATCGCTACTTTTTACTCGATTTCCGGACGGTCTCCCGAGCCGGAACCAGAACCGGAAACGGTTACCACAGGCCATTTTTCTACACTCGCTTTAGATATTTCTCTTTTCATTCGTAAGCTCGGACGAAAAACGATATGCGGATTCTTAAACATCGACGCATCATAATCTTTCATATCCGGAACACCTTCGCTTCCGATTTTCAATTGGAAATTACCCAACTCACCAAACTGAACCACTTCTCCACGCAGCAACGCTTCCGAAGCCACAAACACCAATCCGTCTAACACCAGCTTCACATCTCCCGGAGAAGCTGTACTATAAGCTGAAATACTTGAACAAATTTGATCAAAACCTAATGTTCCCGTTGCAGAAACACTACCATAAAACTTCTTCGCCCCTACCGCTGCATCTTTACTCATGTCCTTTCGTTGGACTAATCTGTACTTTAATGCCATAACCTAAACAATTTTTAATTTAACAAACTATTCCAAAAGTTATAAATCACTCCTTTTGGTTATGACATAAAGATACGAAATCGGATTTTCACAGTAAGGAAGTAGTTGGATGTTCAATTCTCCATACAAAATAATTATATTTTATTAACCATTCAATATATAAAGAAAAAAGGTTGCAAAGATAGAATTATTTTCTATAACGACAAAATCCAACATCTTCCTATTTAATCTTAATACACTCAAGAGCAGCAGATTAAACTTTAGCACCATCATTGCAATCGTTCAAGTTTTTATCTATATTATTGCAGCATGATTAAAAAAAAGAAAATTATGAAAATAATTAATTTAAGAAAGTTGGCATTAGCCTACTTCCCTGGCGACAAGCCAAAGACAGCCCAGCAAAAGCTGGCAAAATGGATGAGAATAGAACCTCTCCGACGCAAGTTGGAGCTTCTGGGGTGGAAACCTTATCAAAAGGTACTTACACCAAAACAGTTCGACTGCATTATAGACCATATAGGAGAACCGGATGAGGATAGTATTAATACTTTAAAGAATTAAGAGTATGAACAAAAAATTTATTTTTTCCGGTTACAACACTGGGAAAACAACAAAAAGAGGATGGAACATTTCTTTGGATGTTTTATACGAAAAAACCAAAGAAAGTAAAAAACTACGAGAAGAGACTCTGGAAATCCGGGCATCTTATGCCTGTTATAAAGAAGCTAAAGCTCGTTGGGAAGAATTATGTGCAAAAGAGAATTGTGAGCAGGAAATAATAAATGCTGCCGAGAAGGGAATGAAAGATTGGGAGAAGAAATATAAAGAGGCAAAAGTACAACTGCCGATAATCACTGTTCATGCCAGCTTCCCCGAAGGGCGTAAAGATACAGATCCGCATACCTATTATAACACTATTCTGACAGATATAGACCATGTATCCGAAGAACAGATAAATGAGCTTATGTTCCATTTAAAAAAACTACCGTTTATACTATTCGTGTGTCGAAGTGTCAGAGGGGAAGGTATTCATATCCTTTCTTATGTTGAGGTGGAAGGCAACATAAAGGATGATAATTTCAAAGATGTCTTTGAGGCTACAACACGTATTGTTGAATACATTTTAAATATTGAGGTTGACAGAAGTGTAAGCAGCATTAGCCGATGTATGTTTTTGAATCACGACGAACAGGCATATTACAATCCGGAGGCAACTCCATTAAACGTAGATGCGACACTGTGGTTGAAAAAAAATAATAGTATTAATTTTAATATTGAAAGTTCCATGAATAAAAGAGAACAGCTAGCTGCATATCTGGATGTAGCTGATCCCCATTTAGACTGGAGTGCCGGAAATCGACACTCCACAGTAGTATCATTAGCAAGTTCGCTGAATAAGGCAGGTTTCGATGTAGAAGACGTTGTCGAAGAATGCACTTCAAGATACGCACAAGCTGATTTCGATGCCGATGAAATCGAAAAAACCGTCAGAGATATCTACAATAGATATTCATCTGAACATGGCATAAACCAGAAGTCTCCACAGCCCCAAAAGGACAAAGGGACAAAAGGACATAAAGACATTGTGCAAGATAACGATGACGATTTTGTTGATGAAGACGAGATCCTTTCAACACAATGTCCGGAAATAGAAAATGCAAAGAGGCTTATCCCCGACTATTTTTGGGACTACATAATACCAAAAAAGAGAGGAAGGGATATACGTTTTGTTGCACTAATATCTTTACTTGTAGCAGTAGGAACCATATTCAGAAAAGTTAGATGTTTGATGAGGGATGCTGAAATTGTTAAAGGTAAGTTGTTCTTTCTTGTCAGTGGTCCCGCAGCCTCCGGTAAGTCGTGCATCGGAAAAGGGCACGATTTCTTCCTCACACATGCTAAAAAAATCGAAAAAGAATCAAGGGAAGAGATTCGAAAGAAAGAGGAAGAATATAACAAATGGAAGAAGTGTCAGAAGGATTGTAAAGAAGAAGACTGTGGATGCGGAGCAGAACCAGTTATTCCGAAAGAGATCAGAATCAATCTGTCTCCCAATATATCAGCAAGCAAACTAATCCATACTCTGGCTAATAATCTGGATTTTTCAAGTCTACTCTATACTACGGAACTTGACTGTAACCTGGATATTAAGGATAGCCCGTTGTCTCCCGTTTTAAGACTAGGCTATGAACATGAGAGCGTCTCGTCATATACACACATGCATGGTGATGTTTGCGTTGATGCGCCCGAGATAACAATGCTGGTCGCTGGAACACCCGCACAGGTAGTCCATTTTTTAAAGACCAAAGAAAATGGACTAGCCAGTCGTTTTCTGACTAGCTATCTTCCGGTCAGTAAATACAGAAAACTAGCAGACGAACCACATTTAGACTATGATATTTATATGGCTCAGAAGGAAGCATTCGAAAGAAGAGCCGAAACATTCAGCCAATATGCCATGAATGCAGACCTTGTTTTTGAATTAACCCCCAGATCCCAGGATGCCATTGACGATCATATCCTCGAGATGATAGAACGATACGCCTCTTTTGCCAGCGATGAATTGACTGGCTTCATCATGCGATTAACTAAGATGAATGTCAGCATGGCAATGGCTTTGGCAACCTTTGGTCTGTATGAACAAAACAGCAACACAAGACGACATGATATTCCGGATGATATTATCGACACCGTGCTGACTTGGAACCCCTATTTCATTGAGCAGCATATACGTTTATTATCTGATTTACCGGGAAATCCAGTAAACAAAGATAGCAATGAAATCGAATGTGCACACATTTTCAGCAAACTCCCCTGCGATTTCACTTTTGCTGAGGCCCGCAATATATTCAGCAAACATATGAATGTTTCTACAAAGACAGTGGGGCGAAAATTAAAGATGTGGGTAGAAGCCGGTAAACTCAATGCATACAAAAAGGGGCACTATTCCCGAACGGATTGTTCCGAAACATCCATAGGGGCATAAACACACAGAAGGACATAAAAAGGTTCAATAGTCCTTATGTCCTTTTGTCCCTTTGTCCTCTTCCTTGGTTAGTTTTACACTAAGATGATAACCATATCCTCCGAAAATATCGTTATATCTTCACAAAAATATAATGATATTATCGGAAGGATATGGTTACTTTATTTTATTCAAAATTTATACATCAATGAAATTTCATAAAAACAGTCATAACATCCTTTGTTTTCTAACTTATAAGCAATACATTTGCAACGTATTGAAAATAACGTAGAAGCGTTTCGATATTATCTCACATTGGAATCTGGACAATTCTAATCATCCGAGATAATAAAAAAATGGCTCCTGCGCTTGTGTTTGTTATATATACACCTATAGGGTAGACTATATACCTGCATAAAGCGTGGGATCATTGTTTTATTATCGGATGATAGGCAGTCCAGAGCCTCAATGTGATAATAGACGATGGTTCCCACGCTTTTTTTCTTGTTAATACCGAACGGAGGGAACAGGGAGGAATATAACAACACACAATGAAAAAGGTATTAATATTACTTATTTTCCTTTTGGGATGCTCTATATTAGGTCATGCCCAAACCAAAATGACAGATGTAGTCTATCTTAAAAATGGCAGTATTATCAAAGGGATTATAGTAGAACAAGTCCCTAACCAATCAATGAAAATCAGAACATCTGATGGTAGCATCTTCAATTTCCAAATAAATGAGATCGAAAAGATCACAAAAGAGGAAAATACTAAACAAAAATCAGCAAAGCTTTTTTATTCTAACAATGACACTGAAGATTATTCTGGAAAATTCCGTGGATTTGTCGACCTTGGATATATAGCAGGCGGTATAAAAGGTCCGGAGTTCTGTTTCTCATTGGGAGGTCAGATAAATAACTATCTGTTTATAGGGGCTGGTGCAGGTGCTGAATATGCTACTGACTTAGAAACCGTGGTTATTCCAGTTTTTGCAGACATTAGAGGTTATCTTATACCAGGTCCAATCTCTCCTTTCATTGCTTTGAGAACCGGCTATAGCTTTATGCCAGAATATACCGGAGGATTTTATTGCCATCCTTTTGCAGGAGTAAGATTTAAAACTACTAGACGAAATGCAGTATCTCTCGCAATAGGCTGGTCAACAAATAAATACAAACAAGATATCGGATACAGAGATATGACTGTAAAGTACAAAATTAATGCTTTAACATTAAAAATAGGATATGAATTTTAAAACAACTAGTATTATGAAACTAATTACAAAAGTGTTTATCGTCGCATGTGTATGCGGTGTGTGTCTATCTTGTGGTAAAGATGATGATGACAGTGATAGTGACTATGTATGTACAGAATGTAGTGCCGGTTCTGATGGCACTTGGTCTACGCCTGCTCAATTTTGTGGTCCCAAAAGCGAAGTGGCCTTATTTGAAAAAAGATACAAAGAAAATGCAAAACAACCCGGGGTTTCTGTTAGATGTGTAAGAAAGAAATAGTAAATCATTATGAAGTATCTTATTAATATATTATTGACTCTGACAGTCATTTCTTTATTTACAAGCTGTGACAAAGATGATAGCGAAAACGATAATGATCCGTTAATTGGTACTTGGAGTCAGGCGCCTGATAAATATGAAACATTTGTTTTTACCTTTTTTGATGATAATACAGCTATCTATTTCCTTGAACAAGAAAGTAGCCACACAAGTTCTTTCACATACAGTTTTGATAAAGACAAGATGGAAATGATTACTGATATAGTTGATTTCGAATATACAGAAGGTCATTTAAATTTTGTAGGATATAGAGTATATAAAGTAAAACTTTCAGAAAATATGTTGATACTCATCAACAAAAGAAATGAAGAGACCTTCGTTCTATTTAGGCAATAGCAATATAAGAATTCAAAGCGGTGGTAAGTTTGTTTATCGCCGCTTTACCCCCAACATCACAAAAGGTTACAACATTTACTTTTTCTAACAAGCTACATTATCATATTCTTTATGTGTTCTAACAAGTTTCATAAAAATAACACAAAAAAGGAGGCTGCGCAATAACTGAACTGCGCAACCTCCTTTATCTGATACAATAATCGTTACCAGGGATCAAACAATCCCGACGCCTTTTATTATTAAAGGCTCAATGCACGGTTATTATTATTTGTCACATTCAACAATGTTACATATTTACGATACTGGTCGGGAGTCAGAACCTTTTTCATCAATTTCAAATTCCCATAGATAGCCTGGTGCATTTTCTTCTGTTGCTTGCTTTCGCTCGAACGAAGACTTTCACGTTGCATATCAAGGAAATATTCATTAATGTTTGCTACTTCATTCACCTGAGAGGGGGTTAATTGTAAATAATAACTCAGTTTCTCAAAGTTAATAGCAAACGGTTCTTTACTCACATTGTTCCGGTTCTCGCGTGCAAAACCTACTGTTGCACATAATAAAATGGCTGCTACAGCCATACCTAAACGTTTCATAATACCTAAAAACATTAAATTAATAACCTAAACTCAGAGGCCACTGCCTCTCTATCTCCTTTTATCTTTTTGCTTTCAGATATATAACAGCATGTTTTATAACATTGTTCACGAGCAGGTTTATTTATTCAGCCAAATGATCGGATATCCCAGTCTCCGCTTGATATCTTCCATCTCCGCACTATGCCACATTTCATGTTTGAAGCACCAGGACAATGCCTCATATTTGTTATTTGCGACCGGATGTTTAAAGGGAATAGGTTCCAATGGAGTATATAAAATACCATCACTTAAAGCCAACAGGTTTTCAATACAAATTTCATGAACTGCGTCCAACTGATTTTTCAATACGGAAGCAGTTACAACCTCCTCTTTGACAGACCGGTGTAAAGTACCCATCCCGTTAAACAGTTTATTATACTGTGCCACAGGAATCACCCGGTTGACTTTTTCATTCCATCCTGTTATCACAGTAATTGCATGAAAGTTCTGGGCAACAATCAGATGTCCAATCTGCCACGCAAAGTTTGAATCCGTATTTTCCGGTATGACAAACCATAAATCTTCCGGGAGTTCCGAAACCAGGCGATTAATAAAATTTCTTGATTCAATGATCTGCTCTCTCAAAAATTCAATTCGATTCATAATGTTTACTTTTTAAGTTATACATTAATCATTAGTGAACGGAAGAGCAGGATATGTGACAACTCAGTCCAAAAATTTTTCCCAATAATTCTTTCTCGGTAAATCTTTTTCAAATTTATGATACAGATCGGCCAGCCGTATCATTTTCAAAACGGTTGAATATTCTTTCTCCAGATCGATACGGTAAACCTGTTTGCAGATCCGGCATTTACAAGTCCCGACAGGATTATATAACGGACAGGTATCATTCATAAAATGACTGATCTTAGTTATTGAACGAGAGGATATCTGCCGGACATTCTCTACCGACATTTCCATAATACTACTGATCTGTTTATGGGAAAGACCTATATTTTCTTTAAATATAAAGATCAAACGGGCATCGTTATTTAAACAGTGATTCAATGCAGTCAAACACCAGTCACACCGTTCCTTTACCCATTCTTTCCGATCCTCGTCAGAACCGGAATACTCAATTTCCTCCAAACCTCTGAATTGTTCCAAGTTCAGCAAAGTGACTACCTTTTCATTTTGGGCATACCGTAAAATAGTCCGTTTCGCAATCGTATATATCCACGTTGACAATTCAGAATTACCATTAAAAGAAGACAGGCTTTTAAAGATTTCATACCAGACTTCCTGTGCCGCCTCTTTCGCTATCTCTTTGTTCTGGATCATACGATGAGCAATGGTAGCAACCATTCTCCCGTATTGTTCAACTAAATTTTTACGGTCTATCTCCATTGATCGGGTTATTAATCGATTTCTCCTGCCAAACCATACTATATTATATATGATTAAACCATCCTCCTATTACAAATCCTGTATATTGAACAAACCGAAAGTCAGATAATCGTCATCCTCCGGTTCTGTTCCGATACGTTCGATATTCAATCCCTCTTTAGTGACAAAAGAGTTCGTCCAGTTCCATTCCTGCCCTGTTCCTATCATTGTTTCACCGAGGTAATGAAACTGTTCGTCCATCATGACAATCGTTAGCGGCTTACTGTCGAGAGGTGTTTTCAAATTCGCATCCGGCATGCCATGTAACAAATAACGGTAATATACTTTACGGTACGGATCATGAATTACAGCTGCATAAAAGTCCTGTTCCATATAAGAGGCATAAACCAACTCGTCAGGTGTAGTCTTTACCTCCTCATGGCCGATAGAAGTAATCGTTCCGGCTTCATTGCTACCACCGTATACTTTCGTTGCTGCATCACTGTTCCAATCCGATATATACAGATCGTGTGAATTTGTAAAACTGTGGACCATCTTCCCTTCCGGTGTTATTGCCGGATACACAAACTGAATCAGATCACCTCCCCAATTATAATTATTTCCGAATAACTCTTCCGGATAAAGATGATGATTCTCAGCCTTATCAGTAACCAAATCAATAGAGGTTGTAAACCGGAAATTCTCCCTGTCGGCCAATATCTCCGGGAAAGGAGCAAGACCGGGTAACTGTAAATGATTATCTATCAACATCAACGGCATAACTGTAGAAAAGACATACTGCGGATTATGCATTGCCCATTCTTTATCGTCTTTATTTAATAATGTAACACGGTTATGTATCACTCCTGCACTGTCAGCCAAAGCGATTTCTATCAATGGGCGGTTGAATACATAAATAGAATCCGGACTTTTGATATAATAAGCTCCTATACTCATAACAGCATTCGCTCCTTCACGTTCGAAAGCGATTTGCCTGAGATAAGCAGTATCCGAATAATTGTAGAAATAAATCGCATTTTTCCGGGGATTCAGGAAGGTGAGCAGATCATTCCCCGTATGGTCGGAACAATACTGGATATAAGGAGGCTTAACCTTTGTCTCCGTATCCAAACGGAAACGTTTCTCGCCTGTCTCCACCAACTGCTTAACAGCCTTCAACTTCCCTTTATACTCATTCTTCACGCTCTTTTGATTACCGGAACAAGCGAAAAGCAGCAACAGGGATAACAGATAACAGTAATTCTTTTTCATATAGTTCTTATAGATTTGTTTTTCAGGTATAAATCAAAATCAATGCACAAATGTAAAGAAATATTCCATCGAAGTACATTAGAAACTGTTCATTTCTATAAACTCTAATATTCAAACAGATAATTTATATTTCTCATATGAAGGTCTCACCCATCGCAAATAAACCAGGAGCGATATCAGGCAACACCCCGAACCGGCTAAATAAGCAGTTGCCAGATCAGCATGCGAAGCAATAAAACCAGCCGCAAGCATGCCGATCCCCACCCCGAAATCGAAAGAAGTCAGATAAGTGGAAGTAGCCGTCCCACGCATATGATGCGGGGCCACATTCACAAAAAGGCATTGAATGGCCGGTACACAAACGCCAAATCCTATACCGATGGCCAAGGCAGAAGCGAAGAATACAATCTCATTATGAAAAATAGCGAAAACGGCAAATGAAAGCGTCAGGAATGTCAGTGCACTGATCGACACAAGATGTATCTTCCCATGATCGACCAAACGCCCGGAAATAAGACGGGCCGTTCCCACTCCTATCGCCATAAAAATAAAGAAATAACCCGGATTGGCGACATTGATCTCCTTCCCGTACAATACCACAAAAGAAGTCACCATCCCATAAGGAATTGCACTCAACAGATAAGCCAAAGCCGTCGGCAAAGCTTTCACCAGGATAAAACGATCGAGCGAGAATGCCGGTCTCGGCACTTTCTCCCGCTTCGGATAACGGATCAGGCAAACCGAACCGACACCCACCAAAGCAATTGCCAGTCCTGCAAACACCACCGGATGAAAACCGAACCGGTCATAGATAAACACGGCCACCAACGGCGACAGCGACATCGCCAGGTTTATCGTCAATCCATAAAAACCCATTCCTTCCCCTCTTCGTTTGGAAGGGATCACATCGATCGCTATGGTATTTCCGGCAACGGAAGTCATTCCCATAAACCCACCCTGAATAAAACGGACAGCCATAATCATCAATACTGTCGTTGCGAACAGGTAACCGGTAAACATACAGGCAAAAACCATAAAAGCTAACAAATATAATGGCTTGCGGGAAAAACAATCCACCAGATATCCGGAGAACGGACGAACACATAACAAACCGATCGAATAACTGGAAAGAGCTATTCCCACTTCCGACGGATCGATCTTCAGAACTTCCACCAAATAGACCGGCATAGTTGGCATCAACATGTAGAAAGAGAAGTTCATCAGGAAATAAGAGATACAACACTGAATGAAATTCCGGTTCCAAAGCACAGGTTTCGCTTCGTTCATATCTTTAAGCCAGTTCACTCAGCTCCAGCCAACGCATTGTCTTTTCGTCTATTTCTTCTATTACTTTCGCAATTCGTTCTGACTTAACCATCAGCTCATCGTTGCTAAGTGTTCCGCTACTCATTGCTGTTTCCAGTTCTACCTTTTCGGTTTCAAGCTGCGGTATTTCCACTTCCAGTGCTTCAAACTCTTTCCGTTCTTTGAAGGTAAGTTTCTTTTTCTGTTCAGGCTGCGGACGGTTATTCTTTTCAGGAGCCGATGTTTGTTTGGGCTGGCGAGCTGCTTCAGCCTCTTTCTCCAACTGATCCTGTACCTCTTTCCAGTCACGGTACTGAGTATAATTGCCGGGGAAATCCTTCAGATCGGCATTACCACGGAATACCAACAGGTGATCGACTACTTTATCCATAAAGTAACGGTCGTGCGAAACAACGATTACACACCCCTTAAAGTTACGCAGATATTCTTCTAATACATTCAGGGTCACGATATCCAGATCATTGGTCGGCTCATCCAGTACCAGGAAGTTCGGGTTGCGCATCAGAACGGTACATAGATATAAACGGCGTTTTTCTCCACCACTCAGCTTGTAGACATAGCTATGTTGCTTTTCGGGAGTGAACAGGAAATAATTCAGAAATTGGGAAACTCCCAACTTCTTACCGTCCCCAAGATCGACATATTCAGCTATATCCTGCACGACATCGATCACTTTCATCTGCTCGTCAAACTGCAGCCCATCCTGACTGTAATAGCCGAAACGGACTGTTTCGCCAACATCGAAGCGTCCGCTATCCGGTTCTACTTCGCCCATCAGCATTTTAATAAAGGTAGACTTTCCTGTCCCGTTGTTACCTACGATACCCATCTTTTCGTAACGGGCAAAAATATAATTGAAATCTTCTACGATCTTGATACTACCGAAACTTTTCGTAACATGCTCCGCTTCAAATATTTTCGATCCGATATAGGATGCTTTCACATCCAGGTTCACATTACCGTTATCCCGTTGCTGCTTGGCTTTCTTTTCCAGCTCATAAAAAGCATCGATACGGTATTTAGCTTTCGTACCGCGTGCCTGTGGCTGACGACGCATCCATTCCAACTCTTTCCTTAACAGGTTGTTGGCACGTTCCACCTCTGTGTTCATCGTCTCCATCCGTTCCTGACGCTTTTCCAGATAATAGCTGTAATTACCTTTATACTGATAAATTTGCTGACGGTCTATTTCGATAATCTCGCTGCAGACACGATCCAGGAAATAACGGTCGTGCGTAACCATCAGGATACTGATATTGGCACGGCTCAGGTAACCTTCCAGCCATTCGGTCATTTCCAGGTCAAGGTGGTTGGTAGGCTCATCCAGGATGATCAGTTCGGGGTCGGTGATCAGAACGTTGGCCAATGCCACACGTTTCAACTGCCCACCGGACAGATGTTCCACTTTCTGATCGAAGTTTGTGATCTTCAACTGCGAAAGGATCTGTTTGGCACGCTGTTCATAATCCCAGGCTTTCAGGTTATCCATACGCATCAGAATATCCTCCAGATTGGAATGATCGTCACTCGCCATCGCTTCTTCATACTCGGCAATCAGACGAACTGTCTCGTTCGGAGAATAGAAACAGGCTTGCAGAACAGTCAACCCTTCCGGATAGACAGGCGTCTGCTCCAAGTAGCCGACACGCAGGTCGTTACGGAACACGACAGCTCCGTTATCATAATCTTCCTTCCCTGCAATGATATTCAGCAAAGTTGTTTTACCTGTCCCGTTCTTTGCAATAAGGCCTACTTTCTGACCTTGTGCAATACCAAATGTAATATCCTCAAAAAGAACCAAATCGCCGAAGCTTTTGGTCAGTCCGTCTATCTGTAAGTAACTGATCATACTGCCTTTTATGCTTTAAATGCCGGACAAAGATACAAAAAATAGACGTTAGGTTACTATTAGGGGTAAAGTGTTAACTGTTTGCTTAAATAAAGAAACTGTAAATTAAAATAAATTCATAGTTTTGTAATCCTAAAAACAGGGATAATGAAAAAATATAATAAGACATTATGAAGTTTTGCAGAAGAGAGAAAAATAAGTCACAATACAATTTCCTCGTAAACTTTCTCTTGCTATTATTCTGATAGTTTTATATATTTGTCTTTCAATCAAACCCATTAAAATAAAAATAATGAAAAATAATCAATCCGATATACAAGAAATTATGGAACAAATTGTTAAGTTCACAAAGGACAGAGACTGGGATCAGTTCCATAATGGAAAAGATCTAGCTCTGGCCCTGTCTATCGAAGCTTCAGAACTTAATGAAGCTTTTTTATGGAAAGAAGCCGATAGAGTCAATGTCGATAAAATAAAAGAAGAATTAGCAGATATCATGAATTATGCCTTTCTGATTGCTTACAAATATAATCTGGATATTAAAGATATCATTCTTACTAAATTAGCAAAGAATGCAGAAAAATACCCAATAAATAAATCCAAAGGTAACGCTAAAAAATACAATGAGTTATGATAGTCTATCATGCTTCTAAACAAGGATTCCTAAAAGACGTCTTCAATGGAACTATTGCAGATGAGATAGATCACGCATTTGTTACTCACTTGGGTAGACACACATCTCCTAATGAGGTACAATCATGGAAGAACTCTATGATGCATATGTATAAAGTGATCAATACGCCAAACATTCCTGACACATCCAATATAGCTATCGAATATCAGATACCACTGACTTCAAAACGTATTGATTTTATCATAGCCGGACTTGATGAAAACAAAAAAGAGAATATTGTCATTATTGAATTAAAACAATGGGAACAAGCCCAATTATCTAATAAGTCTGGAATTGTAAAAACACGTTTCCAACATGGAGAAAGCGAAACAGCACATCCATCATATCAAGCATGGTCATATGCTTATATGCTGATCAACTATAACGAATTAGTCAGGGAACGGCAAATAATACTTTCCCCATGTGCATTTTTACATAACTACAGTCCGGATAATATCATTACAAATCCATGCTATGAAGAGTTCATTCAAAAAGCACCTGTTTTCTTAAAGTCAAATGCCCAACAGTTGCAAGACTTTATCAAAAAACATATTAAATATGGTGCAAAAGATGATATTGTCTGGATGGTAGATAAAGGGAAACTAAGACCATCCAAACAATTAGCAGACGCTTTAACTTCTATGCTACAAGGCAATCAGGAATTTGTATTACTGGACGATCAAAAGATTGTATATGAAACGGCGTTAGAACTGGCTCGAACCTCCATATCGACTGGTAAAAAACAAGTCTTAATAATTGAAGGAGGTCCAGGTACAGGAAAAAGTGTCGTTGCTATCAATCTCCTGGTACAATTAACAAAAGAAAATTTTTTAACTCAGTATGTTTCAAAAAATGCTGCTCCACGAGAAGTTTATACAATAAAACTGAGTGGTGATTATCAGAAGGAACGCATCAAAAACCTTTTTGTAGGAAGTGGCCGTTTTTATGATGTTCAAGCTGATATATTCGATACTTTAATAGTCGACGAGGCACATCGATTAAACTTGAAAAGCGGATTTTATGGTACTGAAGGGGAAAACCAAATACTTGAAATTATACGTGCTGCAAAATTTTCTGTGTTTTTTGTCGATGACAGACAGAGAATACATATTAAAGATATAGGTTCTAAAAAAGCCATTGAGAAGTATGCAGAATCATTCGGTGCTATAGTGCACACAACCAAACTAAGTTCTCAGTTCCGTTGTAATGGCTCAGACGGTTACCTTAGCTGGTTGGATAATACACTACAAATCAAAGAGACCGCCAATATACACCTCTCTGCGGAAGATTATGATTTCAAAATATTCTCAGATCCCAATGAACTATTTGAAACAATAAAAACAAAAAATAAAAAGAATAATCAGTCCCGGGTTGTAGCTGGTTATTGCTGGGATTGGAATAGTAAAAAAGATTCCGATAGTTTCGATATCGTTATTTCAGAATTCAATTTCAAAAAGAAATGGAATCTGAATTCAGAAAAAACACCTTGGATTATCGGGGAAAAGTCTGTCGATCAGATTGGATGTATCCATACCTGCCAGGGTTTGGAACTAGATTACATTGGTATCATAGTCGGTAAAGATATGAGATATGAAAATAATAAAGTAATCACTGATGTTACTCAACGTTCCAAGCACGATCAGTCCGTAAAAGGCTTCAAATCTTTATTAAAAAAAGACAAAGAGCGGGCTTTGCAAGATGCCGATGAGATAATAAAAAATACTTACAGAACTTTAATGACCAGAGGAATGAAAGGTTGCTACGTTTATTTCTGCGACCAAGCTTTAGCTCAACATTTCATGAGTCAATTGCAGCCTCAACAAGAAACAAAAAAGGAGATTCGAATTGAACCAGAAGTCAACGACAACGTCAAATACATAGACTTTCTCCCACTATATTCTATTAAAGCTGCTTGTGGATACTTTGGTGAAGGAGAAATAGTGGATGAACTTGGCTGGATAAAAGTAGAAGGATTAGGAAAACTAAATAGAAACATGTATGTCGTACAAGCTGTAGGTCGGTCGATGGAACCTGTTATATGCCATAATGACTATTGTGTATTCAGAGCAAATCCGGCAGGAAGTCGACAAGGCAAAATAGTTTTAATCCAACATCATAATTTCTATGATGCCGATTATGCAGGAGGTTATTCTATTAAAACATACAGCAGTAAGAAAAAATTTGATGAGTTAGGAAATTGGGAACATGAAGAAATTGTTTTAACCCCTAAAAATAAGGATTACAATCCTATCTTTATTAATGAAGAAGACGCTGAAGATTTTAGAATCATTGGGGAGTTTGAGGGAATCATAAAAGATTAAAACACTCTCCACAGATTATCCCTTAACTTCACCTTACATTCAAAAGAATTTCTGGTAAAAATCAAATACGATTTTTAAATAGTCTTCACTTTCATATCATTATTCAAATATTCCCCCTACCTTTGTCAATCATAAAATTCAACACATGGAACCTGAATCTAAATACGAATCCGTCCCCCAAAGTTTTGCTTATTGCCTGAATGGGCAATGCAAGCACTCCATGAAGTGCCTGCGCTATCTTGTTTCGAAACAACTTACACCGGAACAGACAATTTTTTCAATCGTAAATCCGGCTTGCACAACGCCGCAAGCAGATAGCTGTCCCTTTTTTAAAGCTGACCAAATGGATAGATACGCTTTGGGGATTACTTATCTATTGGATGATCTCCCTCATAACAAAGCGATTGACATTAAAAGGGCAATGAAAGCCAATTTTAGTAAAGGGACCATTTACCGCATCCAGAAAAAAGAACGGTTGATTACCCCTGACGAGCAAAATATCATCCGTATGATCTTTATTCAACATGGCATCCATACCGATCCGCTTTTCGATAAATATATAGAGCAATACGATTGGTAATAAACCGTTCACCCTTCAGGTCGCAATCAATTTAAAATCACGCTCGGATGGGTAATATTCCCCACATGGATGGGTACTATTCCCCACTGCAGTGGGACTAATTCCCCACGTTGAAAAAAATAGTGGGGAAATTTTAATGTCCGTCCATCATTCTGTTTCTCAAAAAGAAATACTACCTTTACCCCATTAAAATCAATAACCAACAGCGAATATGACCTTCGAATACATCAGCCAATTACTAAAAAGCCATACCTCCATCCGATTATTGAAAGCGGACAATGCTCCTCTCATCATCAGTTTTCTTTTCGAAACATTTAAGGAAAACTTTACGAATCAAGGCGAAGGAGGGATAAAAGAGAAAGAACTTGCCGACCGTTTGGCGGATATGCTTTATGTGTTGAATGATTCGAACAAGATCTATCCCAAACAACCCAACGAATACCTGACAGACTGGGCTAATGCTGGTTTCCTTCGCAAATATCCCGGAAAAACAGACGAATTTGTCTACGAACTGACACCTGCCACCGAACTTGTATTCAAATGGATCGACAGTCTGGATAAAAGAGAATTTATCGGTACCGAATCACGCCTGAAATACCTTTTCGACCGGATGCAGGAGTTGGTTGGTAAAACGCAAATGGATGTGACGGAGCGTTTGGCTCGTCTGGAAGCGCAGAAGCAGGCGTTGGAGCAGGAGATTGAAAATATCAAAGAAGGCAAGCTGGAAACGATGGACGACAGACAGATCAAAGAAGAATATTTCCTGATCGAAGATACGGCAAAATCGTTACTGGCTGATTTTAAAGAGGTGGAACAAAATTTCAGAGACCTGGACCGTAACTTCAGAAGACAGATCATCACCTCCAGCCAGTCGAAAGGCGAGGTATTGTCCGATTTATTCGAACAACAGGATTTTCTGTCACAGACTGATCAAGGAAAAAGTTTCACGGCTTTCTGGGAATTCCTACTCTCGCAATCCAAACAAGTGGAGTTCGAACAATTACTTACCCGTATGCTCGAAATCCCGGTAGTACAACAGATAAGGAACGAAAATTTCCGTATGGAACTGCTGAGAAACAATCTGATCGAGGCCGGCGACCGGACAAATAAGACGACCAACTCGCTTTGGGGACAACTCCGGAAGTATCTGGAACATAAATCCTTCTTCGAAAACAAGCGGATACACGAGCAAATCAGCGAAGGACTCAAACTGATATTCGAACATCCGGAAATCGACTTCACAAAACTTCCGGCACTGGAAGTGGATGAAACTATTCGCATCAATCTGATAGCCGATCAACCGCTCTATATGCCTCCCGAACAGGTTAAATTCAAAAAACAGCCGATGCAGGAAGGCAAGGCTTCGGGCGGCAACGAGTTGCTGTATGAGCAGTTTGAAATTAATATACCCAAACTAAAGGATCATATCAAACAATTGTTACTCAGGAAGCACGGTCCTGTCTCTCTGCCGGAGTTAATCCGGGAATATCCGATTGAGAAAGGAGTAGCCGAAGTAGTTGCTTATCTGGATATTGCAAGTAAAAACGAAAAGCGGTGCACCGTTTCTCCCAACGAGCAGGATGAAATATTAATCCTGAACGCTCAAACCGGACAACGCTTTCAAGTAAAAATTCCGAAAATCATCTTTAATCAATGAAAAAGGTTTATTCAAATGTATTGATAGCCTTACTGAAAGGCATTGTTTACAGTCATCAGGAAGAGATCTGGAACACACTGATCCTACCTGAAAACGAGCGGGATGTACGAAACTATTTCGCCGATATTCATTTGGATCTCATTATCGACAAATCGGAAGGATACGCCTATCTGAAACAGCAACAAACTTCCGCCGATGAAGGGGAAAATGAACAGGAAACGCCGATGAAACTGATCCGACGACGTGCACTAACCTTCCATGTTTCCCTGCTTTGCCTGTTGCTTCGCAAACATCTGATTGAAAACGACCAGACCGGCGAATCGACACGAGCAATACTCAGTCGGGAAGAAATCAACAGTCAGATGAAACTGTATATGAAAGAGAGTACCAACGAAGCGGTTATTAATAAACAAATCGATGCTGCGATCAAAAAGGTTGAAGACGAAGGCTTCCTGCGCCGAATGAAAACCGAACAGGAGCAATATGAAGTGAACCGCATCATCAAAGCCTTTGTCAATGCCGATCAGGTGAGCGAATGGTTGGAACGTTATAAAGAATACGTAAAACAGTCGAAGAAATGAATAACGAAATTCAGCAGGTAGGTCATCGCCTACAATATATGGAATTATTGAACTGGGGAACATTCAACGGTAAAATATGGAGAATCACGCCGGAAGGTGAAAACTCGTTACTGACCGGGGCTGTCGGTTCGGGTAAATCGACCGTGGTCGATGCGCTGACCTCGTTATTGGTTCCTCATCAACGCATTACGTTTAATAAAGCGGCCGGCGCCGAAAGTCGGGAACGAAATCTGGCATCCTATATCAAAGGAAATTACAGTTCGAAGAGCGACGAATTGACCAACGGTAGCAAAGCTGTCACCCTACGCTACACAAAAGCGGGAGAGGCTACTTTCACCGCCATCGTCGCCAACTTCCGGAACACCGGGTACGAAACAAACATATCACTGGCACAGCTTTTCTGGATAGAAAACGGCGGTGTACGCAAGCTCCTGCTGATTGGCAACGAGCCGCTCACAATCAAAGAGCACCTTTCCGGTTTTACAGACGTAAAAGAGTTGAAAAAGCGATTGCGTGCTAACAAAAGCATCGAGATATTCGATGACAACTTCGCCAGATACAGCCAGCGTTTCCGCCAGTTATTCGGCATGAATTCCGACAAAGCGATCGAATTGTTCTACCAGACTGTCTCTATGAAATCGGTAAGTAGCCTCACCAACTTCGTTCGTGAACAGATGTTGGAACGCACCAATATCCAAGAACAGATCGAGGAATTGAAAAAGCGGTTCGACAACCTTCATCAAGCGCATGCCGCCGTTATGGAGGCTCGCAAACAACGGGATATACTGTCGCCCTTGACTACATTGGACCAGGAATATTCAGAAACCCGGCAGCAACTGCAGGAAATAGAGTTCTTACTCTCGGATGCCATTCCAACCTATTTTGCCGACAAGAAACTTCATCTGCTGCAAAAGGAAATCGCGACTTGCCAACGCAAACTGACCCAGTTGGAAAGCCAGTTCAACCAAGCTGAGCAGGAACTCGATAACTGTCGTAATTCCATTAACGATCTGCGACAGGCTATCCGTGAAAACGGTGGCGACCGCCTTGAACAAATCAAGAAAGAAATCGAACAAGCGACCGTTGCCCAACAAGAGAAAAAAAGACAACACGAACGATATCTGCAACTGACCGTAGATTGTGGAATCCCTGCTGCCAACACCGAACAGACCTTCTTCCGCAACCAGAAAACAGCCGAAGATAAACAGGAAGAGATACAGGCCGAGCGAGAAAAGACAACCGCCCTGCTAGGTGAAAAAATAGCAAAAAACATGCAAACCGAGCAGGAAATCAAGTTGCAGAAACAAGAAATAGAATCGTTACAGAAACGCTCCAACCAACTTCCCTCCGGCATCCTCGATATACGCAACCAGCTTGTCCGGCATTTGGGTATCCGGGAGGAAGAAATCCCCTTTGTCGGGGAACTATTGAAGGTACGTAGCGAAGATAAGGAGTGGGAAGGTGCTTTGGAACGCCTATTGCATGGTTTCGGGATCAGCATGTTAGTCCCTGACCGATACTATCATTTGGTCTCGGGATTTGTGAATACGAACAGACTGCAGGACAAGTTTCAGAAAGGAGTTCGCCTGGAATATTTTCGCGTTCCGGCAGAAAATAAATTATATCAGATAGAAGATGTTTCTTCGGAATCTGTCATCAATAAGATAGACATCAAGCCCAATACGCCGTTTTATAACTGGTTGGAAAAAGAATTGGTGCGCCGTTTCGACCTGCAATGCGTCTCTCTGGAAGAGTTTCGGTCTGTTAGCGACGGTATCACGAAAGAGGGGCAGATCAAAACCGGACGTCTGCGCCATGTGAAAGACGACCGTCGCGATCTGTGGGACCGTAGAAACTTCATATTGGGTTGGAACAATAAAGAAAAAATACGTGCCATCGAATCGTACCTGCAAACACTCCAGAAACAATATAAAACAGAGGAGGCCGAGATCAATAATCTGTCCCAGATGGTCAACCACTATAACACGACGCAATCTTACCTTCAGGAAATCAAACGATTCCGTAACTGGAACGAACTGAACTGGCAAGGCGAAATAGAGTATATAACCCGTCTACAGGAAGAAGAACGGCAGATCACCGACAGCAACGACCTGATCAATACGCTCAAAGAACAACAACAGCAGGCCGAAAAGAAGGAAAAAGAACTGAAAGAACAATATAATCAGCTCAGAGACAATATGGGGCGCCAGAATACCTTGATAGAACTGGCTACTAACCAGCTGCCGGAGCAAAAAACACTATCAGCATCCTTACTGAAAGAAGACAAGGAAATATATTACCCGAAGATAGACCTGTTACTACAAAACAGGTCTTACACACTTCATTCTATCGACAATCTCAAAGGCGAACTCATTAAAAGCCTGGGAGGAACACGCCTGAATATTCAGAAGAAATCGGAATCTACACGTGACAAGATCACTAAAATCATGCGCGAATACCGCTACGCCTTCCCTTTCGATGCCCTCGAACTGGCTGAAGATGTCGAAGCATGCGCAGAGTATCTGAATATCTATCATCGTGTCGTCACCGAAGGATTGCCCGCCCACGAAGCCCGGCTCAAAGCAATGTTGAACCAGGATACCATACAAAGCATTGTCACTTTCGACAGCAAGTTAGACTTGCATGCCAAACAGATCCAGGAAAAGATCGGCATCATCAATACCCATTTGGAAGCCATCGAATTCAACAAAGGAACCTATATTAAACTCCAGGCTGTCACCAATCCCGACCGCGAAATCATGGAATTCAAAGAAAACCTGAAAGCATGCTACAGTAATATCCTCAACACCGACGATGCCTACACCGAAGAACGTTTCGAACAGGTACAACAGATACTGAATCGCTTCCGAAGCAATGAAAACCGTGACATCGAGTGGACCGGTAAAGTAACCGACGTACGCCAATGGTTCCTCTTTAATGCCAGCGAACGCTATCGCGCCGATGATATGGAGAAAGAGTTTTATGCCGGAACCTCCGGTAAATCGGGTGGACAAAAGGAAAAACTAGCCTATACTATCCTCGCCTCTGCCCTCGCTTACCAGTTCGGATTAAACTATCAGGAAGAACGTAGCAAATCGTTTCGTTTTGTGGTAATAGATGAAGCATTCGGACGGGGAGACGATGAAAGTACGCAGTTCGGCCTCGACCTGTTCAAAAAACTGAACCTGCAATTGCTGATCGTTACTCCTATGCAGAAGATCCATGTGATAGAAAACTATATCCGCTCCGTTCACTACGTCTCCAACCCGGGAGGTAATGACTCACAGATACGTAACCTGAGCATAGAGGAATACAGAAAGGAAAAAACGCAGCATAATTTACATATAGAAATCGTTTCATGATTACACCGCAAGAAATAAAAAAACAATGCCTCGACTGGTGGAGAGAACTACTCTTGTCTGTCATGGCTGGAGAAGAGTTCTTCCCCAGGGCTATCACCCGCATAGGGAAAATCACAGCCAAAGATATTCTCTTAAAATTAACTGAGCATAAAGCAGCCATTACCGAATTACAGAAAGGTGCTGCTACCTATGGGTATAGCATAGAAATGAGCGAGAAAAACTTCGATAAGATCGGCTTTCAGACAATCCCTTCAAGTATCGTCATCCCTTCATTGGACGTCTACTTACGCATCACTCGGAAACGATCGGAGTTGGATATCTTCACCCGAAATCTACACTATATTGAAACAGCGATGCCACAACTTTTAGCCTGGGCAAAAAACAATCCGCTCCGACTTATCTCTCACAATACATGGAGCGACACTGTAAAGGTTTGCCAATATTTCATCGGAAATCCCCGTCCTAACCTATACATCCGAGAATTACCGATCGACGTTCATACAAAATATATTGAAGAGAATAAGGATTTGCTTCGTTCCCTGCTTGACACGATCTTACCCGAATCGGCTATTAATTCGGAAGAAAAAAACTTTGAGAAGCGATATGGCCTGAAAATAGCAGAACCACTGATACGCATCCGTTTTTTAGATACCTCATTAGCTTACAATAAAATATTGACAGATATATCTATTCCTCTGACAACTTTCAGCCGATTAAATTGTCCTTGCAAACGTCTGTTTGTTACAGAAAATAAGATGAATTTCCTAACGTTACCCCAACTACCCGACAGTATTGCACTATGGAGCGGAGGCGGTTTCAACGTCAGTTATCTTAAAGATATTCCCTGGCTGAAAAACGTACAAAGTTTCTACTGGGGAGATCTAGATGCACAAGGCTTGCAAATTCTTAACCAGTTTCGCAGCTACTACCCTTCTACTATATCCTTACTGATGAACTGGGATACTTTCCACCGATACACTCACCTATTCAAAGAAGGAACACCGGCTCCATTACAATTCCTCCCCAACCTAACTGCCGACGAATATTCTCTCTATCAACATCTTCAAGAGAATAACCTCCGTCTTGAACAGGAGCGCATCCCCCATTCCGATTCGCTCCGCATCTTCACTCCGTATCTCAATAAATACTGAAATCCTGCGGCTTTATCACAAACCCGATCCGCAGCATACTCTTGAACTGATTATATTCCAACAGGTTTTCACCGTAGCCATTATAATATTGTAAAAAGAAATATTGATTCTCATTATTATTGAACTTATAACTCAACTCTACCTGTGTATTAAAGCTAAACCATGTTTTACGTTTCGTCAGGATCACTCCGCAATTAAAACGCTTATTATCCGTTCGGAAATTAGTTGCCAGCTGGAATATACCGTTGTATTTCAGCAAGTCCTTGTTATACTTACCATCGACGATCGGTATCCAGGTCTTGAACTGGGCTTCCCAATTCTTGTTAAGAACAACGGCTGCAGCAAATGTGACCCTATTCCAGCTACGCGAAGCTGTGCTGTCTTTCCCGTTCGACTCATGTTCAAGCATCAGATATCCTTTACCTATATATTTGTTATGATGGATAATCAGGTGTCCGAGTCCTATTCCCGGATTAAAGTTCAGGTCGCGCATAGGAAGAGATTCCTGAAAAACATTCCAGAAAGCTTTCTGTGTATACTGGATGAAAAGATAGGTATCGAAAGGTAACTTGCTTTTGGTCAGCCGCTGCGCAATACTCAATTGAAATTTGACATCCGAATTGGCAGCGGTCGGTTTATGCCCGATCGTCGTTCCACCGATAAAATAGTTGTCTTTAAATAATGTAAAATAAGGAGCCTTGTCCAATACCGCACGTACACTGTCTGCATTATATTCCATCTTGGGGTCCTGGACCAGCACCTGGGAGAAAACTGATACGAAGCCGGAGATAAATAAAACAAACAGAAATATAGTTATCCTTTTCATATATAATATTATTGTGTATAGACCCTATAAAACAGAGCAAAGGTAATAACCGCACAGCTAAACAATTCTTCCCGATTTCCTGAATTATGGTCAATTCAGTTACCTTTTCTTTATTAATAACCAATTCTTATCCGGTAAGTTCATTTTTTATATCTTTGTCCACATGGAAAAAGTATATCAATATTATCGGGATACAATAGCAGCATACACACGCCGCTCGGACAATCTGAAAAAGAAAATACATTTGATAGGAACAATACGCCTGTTACTCGTTGCCGGACTTATTGCAGCAATATGGTTTTTAAAGGCCGAAAGCTGGATGATGCTGACAGGGGCAGTTATCCTGTTCCTTATACCTTTCGTCGGACTAATGGTCTATCATACGTTTTTATCATCGAAAAAATCGTATGCCGACGTTCTTATATCACTCTGCAACAATGAGCTGAAAGGACTGGATTATAACTTCAGCGCTTTCGACGGAGCTTCTGAAAAAAGCAGCGGAGAACACTCCTTCAGTCTGGACCTGGATCTTTTCGGGAATCGTTCCATCTTCCAGTCGATCAACCGCACGGTCACTTCCATGGGAAAAGAAAGGCTTGCCGACTGGTTCACCAACCCGCTTACCGACAAAGAGGAAATTCTCAAACGGCAGGAAGCGATCCGCGAACTAAGCGAAATGACACAGTTAAGACAACATTTCTATGTTACCGGCATGCTGCATCCCGGAGAAAAGGGAGATATTCGCACGCTGATCTCACTAACTGACAATAAACCGGTATTCATCAACAGTTTGCTCTGGAAAAGCCTGACATGGATTATCCCTGCCATATGGGCGGTTCTGTTCGTAGGAGCATCGACCGGAACAGTCACTTTTGCCATGCTAGGTATATTTTTTGCCATAGCATTCCTTATTGCGAATATACGGGCCAAGCAGATCAACACGCTTCACAACTCTGTGAATAAGATGGAAAAAATACTATACACCTATTCTTCACTGATCAAAAGTATTGAAGGTGATATTTTCAAATCATCCGAACTGGCAACTATCAGCGGACAGTTCAACGGGCCGGACGGTACAGCTTCCCGTTCACTGAAAAAGTTATCCCGCTGCATCGGAGCACTCGACCAACGGATCAGCTTTATGGGAATCATCCTGAATATATTCATCCTGCGTGATACCCGGACAGCGATCAGGCTGGAACGCTGGATACAGACACATGCCGGAGATATTCCTCTGTGGTTCGATGCTTTGGAAAAATTCGATGCTTATAGTTCACTAGGCGGTTTCGCATTCAATCATCCGGGTTATATTTATCCGGAAATAGCAGATACTTATTTCAAGATGAGCGGCAAAGCATTGGGACATCCCCTTCTTCGTCGTGATGTTTGTGTCAGAAATGATATTTCGATCGAGAAAAGTCCCTGGTTTCTGATCATTACCGGGGCTAATATGGCAGGAAAAAGTACTTACCTGCGGACTGTCGGGGTCAATTATGTATTGGCTTGTATAGGTGCTCCGGTATATGCAGAGGCACTAACGGTCTATCCGGCAAAGATGGTGACCAGCCTGCGTACTTCCGATTCACTGGTCAGCAATGAATCTTATTTCTTTGCCGAACTGAAACGGTTGAAGATGATTATCGACCGCTTGCAACAGGGCGAGCAGTTATTTATCATCCTGGATGAGATCCTGAAAGGAACCAACTCCATCGACAAACAGAAAGGCTCGATCGCTCTGATGAAGCAACTGGTATCTTTCCAGGCTTGTGGTATCATCGCCACACACGACTTGGTATTAGGTGAACTGGAAAAAGAATTTCCCGACCAGATAAAAAACTACCGTTTCGAGGCAGATATCAAAAACGAAGAACTGACTTTCTCCTATCAACTCCGGGAAGGCATTGCCCAAAATATGAATGCCTGCTTCCTGATGAAGAAAATGGGAATAACCGTTTAAAAAGAAAGGCTATCAAAAATGATAGCCTTTCTTTTTAAACTTAACCTATATTATTTGGTTTTATACTTCGCCTTGATCTCCGGCAATGCCCGCTGTATCTCTGCAATACGGGTCGCATCACTCGGGTGAGTGCTCATGAACTCGGGAGTCGCCCCGCTCTTTCCGGCAGACATTTTTTGCCAGAAATTCACAGCGACATCCGGATTATATCCGGCCATTGTCATAAATACCAATCCCATATAATCCGCTTCCGATTCATGTTTGCGGGAGAATGGCAACATAACGCCATATTGTGCCCCTACTCCATAAACCGTATTCGCCAGATTCTGTACTGCCGCACTCTTATTACTTACCGCCTGACCCAGAATAGCCGCGCCATACTGTGCCATCAACTGCTGGCTCATTCGTTCGTTACTATGCTTAGCCACGGCATGAGCTACTTCGTGCCCAACAACAACCGCCAGTTCATCGTCCGACGATACCAGAGACATCAAACCTTCATAAACAACGATCTTACCACCCGGCATACAGAAAGCATTTATCTGGTTATCTTTTACCAGATTGAACTCCCATTGAAAATTCTTGATTTCACTTTCCATCCCGTTTGCTTTCAGATAAGCCTCTGTGGCTGCGGCAATCTTTTTACCGACACGGGTAACCATTGCACTCTCATTCTTATCCGTTGACTTTGTGGCTGATTTCATATAATCGCTATATTGCGTTAAACTGGAAGTCAACACTTCCTGATCGGAAACCAACAATACCTGTTTTCTCCCTGTCAAAGGAACACTTCCGCAAGCACTCAGCAGCAGAAGCATAGCCATTAATAAACCTGTAATCTTTTTCATCTCTCTCATTTAGTTTTTACGAATACAAAATTACCATTTCTTTATAGGAATAAAACAATTAGAACGACATTTTTGCTCAACAGATATATAACAATATTATCCTTTCAACATATACCCTTTCTTTGTAAAAGAAACAAGACCTACAGACAAGACCTACTCTATTCCAATATACTCCCGACACATAATATTTTACCAATCAATACCTCATATTTATTAAGTTCTTCAATATCCATTTTTTTCTCTGTCTGCAAAATATCCATTTTATCAAAAGGGGTACAGTCTGCTTCTATTATAACGGAATGCTCACCATACAGTAGTTCTGGCATCCAAAAATAGTTCATCCTGTTATAGGTACAATATTTATCAAATCTGCGCGTGTCTTTTATTAGCTTTCCATCAATATAAACTTTTACACGAGCTCCTCTAAGACCCATAATATCAAACAACCCGACTCTTGTGCCCTTAAAACGAAATTGAAGAGTCTCTCCACTTTTATCTGTTGAAGCGACATAAGAAAAATGTTCCCTAAAAGGCTTGACAAAAGGATCACTTCCGTCTTTTTTCTCCCATCCTTTCGAAAGCCATTCCTTTTTTACATCATACATTTTTGCATTTTCATAATTCGTTTCGCAAAACGGGACTTTCATTTTCTGAACCATCGAGCTCCCTTTCACCATCTGCTGAAACGAATTACATAGAGTTTCTGTATAAACAGCATGTCCGTCTGAACCAGGATGTGTACCATCCTCCGTAAAACGTATTTTCTCTCCATAATCCATATCCCGTAAAGCATGCATCACTAACTTATTATCTCTTAGTAGTTTTGCAACAGCAAAATCAAAAGAAACAGATGGAATACCATAATATTGAGCTATCTGCTCCATTATGCGGGATGACCGCCAATGATCTCCATTCAAAATCACATTTTCCTGTGGCTTATTTGTCGTATACAAAAAACAAATATCTACGTGATCCGAATGATTTCGGATTTTCCTTACTATCCCTTCCATAGAACGTACAATCTCTAATGAATCAGTTTGTGAATCATTTACTGCAAATTCGACAAAAACCAAGTCTGGATTTTTAGATAAGACATCATTGTCCATTCTAACAACTCCTAAGTCAGAACCTGTACCACCGATACCTGCATTTATAGTCGATAAAAGGACATCCGGGTAATATTTTTTAAACCAATCTTCAAATTGTACCCGATAGCCAGGAGCTTGTGTTATGCTTCCTCCCAAAAAGGCTATCGTCAGCGGTTTTTTCTCTTGTATTTTTTTATTAGTCCAATATAACCCATTCCTTAACGCTAAACAATCCGGAAGCTGCTTTCTCAACAAAAGGCACGCACCACCGCCTGCAGCAAGTCTGACTTTAATTTTATCGTTAGTTGTCACAATTTGATTAGACACCTGATAAGATTCTCTATTGTTCAAATAATGCGCATCAACGCCATCCTGAACTAACATTAGCTCATATTGTCCACGTGGTAAAAAAGACAAGGGGATCTCCAATTCTCTTTCCGACTCATTCGTCACAGCCCCGACAAGATAAACATTATCTGTCTGCCGCATCATAACAATATATTCACCGATTTTGCCATCCAACGTCTTACTCTCTTTCCAGGGCATCTGCTGGGCAGAGATGAAAGAAAGCAACTCCGGATACTTTTCATAATATTCCGGAATATCAGGCAGAATCGTTGCTCCTGAAAAAGTCACCAATGTCCGGGCTGCTTCCGACACGACAGTCGAGGGAACCGGCTGATTTTCATCTACTCTTGTCGTCGGTCCTTGTCTTAAGTCAAACATGCCGTTATTCATGTCGATCGGACCGGCCAACATATTCACAAAAACAGATGTTACGAATGTAGACGGTACAAAAACCCGATGAGCATCCAACTGAGCATGACAATATTCCCTCGTAATGGCATTAGGCCAGGTCCGCATTTGTCCATAAGGATGAACAGGCCCATCATGAAAGTCTACCAATAACTGATTTTGGGCACACAGTTCGGTTATCATTCTGGTACGAATATTTTTCTCCTGCTCGGAGCCTTTCATAAATCCATATTTTACCCCCACGGCGCCCCAATCGTGATACAACTTCAATGTCTCCCCGATCGGGAAATTACGTCCTCCAACATCATTCAGGTATAACCAGATACCTACACCTCTACTTTTCGCATACTGAATAATTTGTCGAACATCCTGTACCTGGCCTCCTTTCATCGGATCAGATTCACTCTCATGCTCCGGTCCATACCAGTTCGCATCCAATACCAACCCTTTAAAACCTTGCTTCGAAGCAAAATCAATCATACGTACCCAGGAAGGATATGTCATCGAATAAGTAAAATCTTCAACAATCGCACCATCAATACGCCAATCCCAAACATAAACACCCGGTTTGACCCATGAGAAGTCCATCTGAGGTTCAGGATTTAACAATTCAAGAATGTGCGAATCGACTAAAGTACCCAATTTATCACCAGCCATTACAACACGCCAGGGCGAACAATTTTCCTCGGACAAAGTCACAGGAGACGATTCTATCGTAAAATTCAGATCCTCTTTCCCGGAGATTAACCGCAAAGGATTTCCCGCCCGTAAATCTGCTTCATGAATAGCCACATAGCATTTCGGATCAACTTCCAATAACACAACCGGACGTCTTATACCATCAATATCCGAGAGTTTTTCCGGACCTATATTGGCATTTTCCCCATTATAGGACCAGGCTGTATAATCAGCTGCAAAACAAAACCCTGTCAATTCAGACTGGATATCTACTTGTTTTTCCGGAAATTCATAACGGAAAGCAAGTCCGTCATTATATAACCGAACGACAAACAATAGTTTAGTTTTTTCGCTGCCCGACTGTGGCGCCAATTCTAATGACAATTCATTAAAAACATCCGGAACCACCTCTCTTTTTCCCCATACTGGTTTCCAAACAGATTTAGACATTCTTTTGCTATGATTCGCTATTATCCAGTCATTTTCAGGTATTTTGTTTCCATTTGTCATGCAATACCCGATAGGAGAAGAGTCTATAACCAGCTTATTCCCCATCGAAAACTTATATTCAAAAGCCCCCTTATCTGTCCGGACAAACCGGACTTCCAACTTTCCATCCGGAGACAAAAGGGAATACTCCACACCCTTCATGTGTCCAATGTTCATCAAAGCAAACATCAACACTCCAAAAACACGAATCCAAACTTTACTTTGTAAAAACATATTCTATATACTATAAATTGTCATAAATAATCTTTGCTATTATATCATACCCGTTTGAAGTCGGATGAATACCGTCCGGGTAATAATTAATGCTATCTCTCATCTCCTCCCGATACAAATTAATCACCGGCAATTGTTCCTCTTCCGAAACACGCTTTATCAGCTTCATTACTTTATTACGTAAAATATCATCACGCTCTTGCCATTTAACTCCATACGGTAATATCGGATAACAAAGATATACTTGATCTGAAATACTTTTCATTCTCCGGACCAACCTGAGATAATCTGCATAAAAAAAATCTTCATTAACCCATTCATCCGGCCTCGAATCATTAGTCCCCAATTTCACAATGATCACTTCCGGTCTGAATAATTTCAAATCTTTGTATGCCTCCGTCTTCAAATAAGTAGTAAATTTATCAAACTGCACAGCTGCACCCGGCACTCCGAAATTGCGTACTTCAACACTATCTCTCAGCATTTTCTGCAATTTATAAGGATATGTCTCTTCAACCGAATTTGTTAAATAGCCGTATGTGATGCTATTCCCCACACAAGCAATCCGCTTACGGGAAAATATATCCTTACAAAAAGTGTACATATCGTCAGATACACGATTAAACAATGATTCGTTTGTCCGGGAATTTACTCCATGATCGACATTCTCATATAATTTAGTTTCCACTATCCCGCCTTTACTTTCCAACGCTGCCGCAAAATTTACCGATTGATTATAATCAATAACATTATCTTTTGTCCCATGCATCAAGAGACAAGCCGGAATATTCCTATCCGGAATATTAAATATAGCAGAAGCCTGACGCAAGTCCAGCGAGTCTATCGCCTGGATAAACCTTTTTTGTACTGCAGGTACTGGAAAATCGCCCTCTCGCGTTTCCAACAAATTATAAGTCCCAGCCATACCTACCCAAAGTCTGCACCCGGGTGTTTTCATGGCTGCCAATGCTGCTAAATGCGCACCGGCCGAAGCACCGCAAAAACCATAGCAAGATGAGTCCAACTTCCATTCTTCCTCATGCTTTCTGATAAATAATACAGACTTTTCAATCAAATCCATTACACGTCTAAGGGTACCGCCCTGATCCATCAAAGGATAAGAGATCCGAATGCCTGCAATACCTCTTTCCGCCATATAAATGGAATGTTTTTTAAAAACATCCATATCTCCATGCTGCCATCCGCCACCATGTATATAAATCATATATGGACTTTCCTTTTTCTCGCATCGGGGCAGATCAATTTCCAGATCAAATCTACCCAACGCTCCGGAGTAATATGTATATCTCTGAGTCGAGACTTCATACAACTTCTCTTTAGCTACGACGGAAAAAGAAAACAAACATAAAAGGATCAGCCATAATGTCTTCATCTTATTCTATTTTTTCGGACCCAATGTTTCCCCTTGATTGTACATTTGATTATTAGGAAGCTTCGATTTAGAAATACCTTTTTCCATCAGCACCTTCAACTTGTCAAAATACGACGGATAGATAGCACGAGGAGAAACCCCATTCTGTTTACATAAAGAAGCCGCCATTCCGATCACTTCCCCTAATATACCGGTAGTTCTCATCACCCGGATCGTTCCCAGCGCGACATGAGTAACACTGATGTTGCGCCCCGCCATAAACAAATTATCAATATTCTTCGAATAAAGACAACGATAGGGAACCGGATAAGGGTGTATCTTTTTCATTTCACAAATAGATTTAAACTCCTTTCCCGGAAAATGGACGGTATTATCCGGATCCGGGTAATGCAAATCAATCGTCCAGGTAGTAGATCCTGTTGCGTCCGGATATTTCACAAAATCAACCAGATCATTCTCCGTTAGAATATGATCACCGATCAAACGACGCGACTCTCTTTTTCCGGCAATATAAGCAACCCATTTCAATGAACGATTGGCATACTTTTCCTTTAATGAATAGGTATTTTTAAGGAAAGACCAGTTTGAATATACGACCAATAACCCATAATCCCGAATATATTCCGCGTCATTTACCTGATCCTTATTCATTCCGGTTTCCCAGGTCCATTCTCCCATCACCACCTTTTCTGCACTCTTTTCGTTAAATTCCACACCATAATTAAAATCAGGGAAAATCGAATTCTGTGAATCCTCTTCCGAATACCATTGTACCGATGCCCCCATCGTCATTTTATCAGCCTGCACAGGAGCGGTCGGTTCATTATATTCAGACCTTGCCTCCCGACCGGAACGATATTCTGCAGCAGCCATAAATCCGAGGTTGGCATCTCCCGTACAATCCGCAAACAGCGGAGCAGTAAGAGCCATTTCCTGATTCGTTTCAATATTACGTATGAAAACTTTGGTAATCCGGCTATCTTTCGTCTCCACATCAAATGCCCTGCAAGAAGCATACAATGTTATATTCTTTTCCTGCTTAATCGCATTCATTTTTTTTTCATCTTCATAATAATTCCCAGGTTGAGCATTTCCTCCTTTCAGAGGGCCAAACTCTTTTTGCAAACTACCTAAAGCCGTATAGGGACCCGCCTCTATACGACCTCCCAGATGAACTCTTACTTCCGAGCTATTATTTCCTCCCAAAACCGGACGATCATGGACCAAAGCGACCTTACATCCTAAGCGAGCAGCAGAAATGGCAGCGCTCATACCTGCAATACCTCCTCCTACAACTACAAAATCAAACTTTTCCGTAGAAGATGTTTTCTTTCTCAAGTTCAATTTCCGATACCGCATTTCAGATAAAGTTTTTACATCTGTCGCCGGAACATCATTCTCATCCATTGTAAAATAGATGGCATCACAACGTCCATTAAAACCACTCAGATCGTGTAAGGCTAGTTTATTCTTCTTCTGTTTTACTTCTACAATGCCAGCTTTCTGCCACATCCATCGGTCACCCGTAACTCCTAATACGGCAGAAAAGGTTTCTCCGTTCAATTTCAACCGAAACTTACCCGGCCCTTCTCCATTATACCAGGGCGATGTCCAATTATATGTGCGTACATAGACATGATAAACTCCTGTCTTATCAAAATTAATTTCAGTCTCCGCATCTTCAACTGGTTGTCCCATACCATGAGCCATCAAATAACTGGATCCCATCTGATCCATAAACTGCTGGTCAACAACCCAACCACCTTTATTGTCGAACCCTTCAGCCTCGACCCACAAATCCGCCGAATAAATGTATTCCGGAATAAAAGCAAATAATGCCACTAATAAAATATATGTTATTCTATTCATCTAATTTAATTTTTAAAAGGTACATACTATACGGCCTGATATCCAATGGAACAACAAGCTTTTTCCCATTTACTGTCAACATTCTTTTTTCTACCGGAATCGAATTTAATATTTCAGCTTCTTCATCCGTAAAATCTATATAATAACGATCAGCTCCCCGGGTTAATGGCAAAGTCTGACATTTCTCCTGCCGTAAAATTTCCAACGATTTTTTTTCCTCCGGATCAATCGATTCTATTTCCACAAGAACATTTTTTCCTTCAAACATTTCCGGAACATCTTTCAACACGATCTTTGCATCCGGAAAAGCCAAAGGAGCAGCCTTTTCATAAAAGATAGAAGGTGAAGCAGTCCAAACCAGAATGCGATATTCATTTTTATTTGCCGTCGCCTGACTATACAACCCATATCCATCTTTATCACAAGGATAAGAAATAGATGGTATCATCTTGTCGAATAAGGAGTTGCGAAGAATCATCCCTTTTGCATAAGGAGAAATCACATTTTGATTTCCATAAGTAAGCAATCCAAAGTGGAATCCTCCTCCTGTTATCGGTAGAAAGTTCCCCTCTTCTTTTAAATACCAATGGTGTACAGTCGAAGCAAAGCAAGCCATCACCGCTTCCTTTCTGCAAGCTCCCTCCATATCCGACAGGTCTTCGATCGTAGAAGGTTCCGCAAGCCCGGATTCATCCACAAGAATTTTCAAATCAGGAAAAATACCATATTTCGCTAATATTTCATTGATTTTTGATTTGAAACCTTGTGCTATATTGGGAGCTGTCCCCGGAAACAAATAATTATGCCAGGTTATATAGTCCAATCGTTTATCCGGACTTGTATCCTCCTGATAACGTTTCAGAAAACCTTCGATAAAATCCCAATGATAAGGAGTATTGGAGCCCAACCCTGCGACTTCCACCTGATCCTTCTTTTTCAATCCTTTGTTAACATTATTGACTGCTTTATACAAACATTTAAAAATATTATAATGTGCATCCTTATGGCATTCACTGCCACTAATATTATCATATTCATAAGGCATCTGCACAATTTTTAGTTGCGGACAGACTTTTTTAGCATGAGCTATCGCAGTTTGATACCCCAATGTCAAATCCTTCCAGGAATACCCGGGAATACCTTCTTCCGGCAATGGAATCGTTCCCATTTTAGAAGCTACTTTATATGCCTTTGTAACAGGAGATATCTGCATATCCAACACCACTTCATCCGCAGTCAAAGCTGCAACTTTCAGCCATTGGTCCATATAAACAATATCAGCACTGTCAAGTAAAGCCGGATTGTCCTCTTTCCAGGGCAACTGATGGTGTTGATACCGGAAAAGGGAGAAATGATCCTTCATTTGCCCCGTCACAGACAAGGCCATTTTTTCCATTTTGTTTGTAACTTCACCATATTGGTAGTCTTTAACCGGATTTCCGGAATAAGCCTGTACACGCCTTTCTCCCCGATCCCATGAAAAAGCTTTCGCATTACAGGATACTTCTATCGCTCCCTCTTTATCCAAACCGGCAGATACACGCTTAACCTTTTCATCCCACTTTTTCAGGTTCTCTATATGCTGTCTGTATCCCTCTTCCAACTTCGTTTCCGTTAAACCGGATTCTTTCCATGCATTATCAGCATCCGTCTTACTCAAATCTTCCCATAAAGATCCGATGCACATACTTGACTCAATATCCATATGATGTGTCAACGAATTAAACTCAAAAGCCATACGATTCCCATATTTCAATAAAGTCGGATAAACCCTGACGTACAATAACCCCATGACCTTCGTCACAGGACGTTCATTCGGAGAAGTATCAATCCGCAATGCCTTAAAAGAGACTTTCAGATTACCACTGGTCGCTTCCACTTCCTTTTTAGGGTACAAATTCATTACGATAGTCTCGCTTTCCTGTCCCGTCACAGTTAAAGAAAAAGACAAACGTTCTTCAGAACCAATCCCATAATTCAACGGTATGACAAATGTCTTTGCATAACCGGAATCGCTGAATGGTACTAAATCGCTTATGCAACGTATAGTCCGGGCATAAGGTGATCCTCCTCTAAACAAGAGACTCACTCCATGAATCGTCCTATCTTTCCAGTCTTTATAAGTTCCAGACCACAAAAGACCATCATACCAGGCGTATCTTCCTTTTATGACATCTTCCATATCTGTGCGGGAAGACCTGTTAATCGGATATTCACTGTAACCGAATCTCCATCGAAATTGAACATTAGCATCTCCTCTCAGATATGAACTTTCCAAATTTTGAGCCTGCATGGCAATATTTATAAAAAGCAGAAAACCGGAGAGAATAATGAATTTATAGAAATATCTCATTCTGTTATATTAAATGTTATCAAAAGAATATTTAAGCGAACACAGGAAATCGCGGATCGATGATTGATTTCCTGTGTTCCTTGAATCAAAACCTATTATCAATAACCCGGATTCTGACCGAGTGTTATGCCAAAACGGGCATAGGTATCTACTTCTTGCTGAGGAATCGGACACAAATAATCCCGTGAAGAATTGAATACACGAACTGCATTCGGGAAACGAGCATCAGTATTCAAATCATATTGGCTTGCTATTCCGTTATAGGAAACAAAGCCGTCTTCATCTATTTGAGGTATGCCTGTAGCTGTTTCAGTATCCAATATCCGACCATAAATAGTAACCGGCATTACTTTTTCTGCGATCTTCCATCGGCGGATATCAAACAGACGGAAACCTTCATCAGCCAACTCTACTTTTCTTTCACGCTGGATAATCGTTTTCAACTTTGCCACATCCATAGTCGTAATAGCCGGATAATCAGCCGTAGCAGAAACATCTACTCCATAAGCACGGGCACGAATTCTATTTATGGCAGTCAACACTGACTCATCAACCTCTCCTTGCATGATTTTTGCTTCCGCGTAGGTCAATAAAATCTCTGCATATCTCATCAGTATGAAGTTATGATCATCCCAGGATTGAATTTTTACCTGCGTTTCTTCTATAGTATTTTTCTTCCACAAATAGCCACAGAAAGCTGCCGGCCAGGAAACAGTACGACAATCACTGTTAGATCCGCCGATTGCCCCATTTACCAAACGATAAGTCGTACTGTCCGGATGGCTTTCAAAAATCATACCGGCCCATTCACTTTGCGGAGTAATAATAGAGGCTTTCAAACGAGGATCCCTGTTCTCAAAGGGACGTTTCGGACTATACACTTTCGACTTGTCGATTGTTTCACCATCAATACATTCGTAAGAATCGACCATAGACTGAGTAGGCACCATTACACTGACAGATCCTTTATTACGTGATCCCTGAGTTACAGAAAACTGCGTAGAATAATATTCATATTTAAACGGCATGATAAACATAATCTCAGCTGATGTCTGCCCGGCTAATTGGAACAATTCTCCGTAATTTCCATGAAGGCTATACCCAAAAGCCTGTTCATCATCCATAATCTCTTTAGTCGATGCCGCAGCCTCCGCATAATATCCATTATACAATGAGATACGGGCATGCAACCCTAAAGCAGCCCCCTTCGTAATACGTTCCGGCTCACCTTTCCATGAATAAGGAAGCACTTCTGCCGCCTTTTTCAAATCTGCGAGGATTTGATCAATTATAACCTTTTTCGATTCACGTGGGAGCAGTCCTTCTGCCGGAACTTTTATTACTTTATCCAAAAACGGGACATCACCAAAAAATTCAGTCAGATACATATAATGAAACGCCCTTATAAACAAAGCCTGCGCTTCAATCTGTTTGTATATGGTTTCAGACACGACATCCTTGGAGCGTACCATATTTTCCAACAATGCATTTGCCCGGGCAATACCTTTATAATGGTCCGAGTAAATTGTGAGAAAACCTCCGTTAGTCGAGCTTTGCGTTCCTTGTCCCTGATTCATCATCGCGGAGCAAATACCCCGGGACACACCGATATCCGTCGCTCCATTATCCATTGCAACCATAAGAGGCACCTTATAATCAGTTGTCAAACGCAATGAATTATAAGTTCCATTAAGTGCCAGGTTCAATTCTTCTTCATTTTTATAAAAGACATCGTCAACCGGCTCTGTCAGAGATTCCAAATCCAAAATATTATTTTCACAAGAAGAAAATCCGACAACCAACAATAATAACAGCTTATATATTTTCATAATATTCTTCATTTAAAAAGATAAATCAATACCAAATGTATAACTCCTAGCAACAGGATAGATCGCTCCCTGCGAATCATTCGGAACAACCGGATCGATCCCCTGCGGAAGGCTATCAAAGGTCAACAAATTCTGCCCGGAGAAATAGACTCTTAAATTCTTGATAAATACTTTGCTCAAGAGCTGTTTCGGTAACGTATAACCCAATGTTACATTTCTCACTCTCAGGTAAGAAGCGTTGAACAACCATGTGTTACTTGCCTGCACATCATTACTACCGAAGCTCGTTGCCTCCAGAATAGGGAACTTTGCATTTGAATTTTCAGGAGTCCAACATTCTTTGACATGCCATTCCTGAAGTTTACCAGCATTAAACAAAGGATAAACAAGATCGCCACCTAAAAGGACATCACGCTTACCTACTCCCTGCAATGCAATCGCAAGATCAAATCCCTTATAACCGGCAGTCAAATCAATCCCATAAGTATATCTTGGAAACGGATCGCCTAATATAACTCTGTCATCCGCATTGATCACGCCGTCGCTTGCATCCATCACACCATCTCCATCGGTATCGACGGTCAATTGGTCTTTATAACGGAGATTACCAGGTTTTAAAGTACCAAACTGACTGGGCGCCCCATTTATTTCTTCCTGCGATTGGAAAATACCTTCAGTTTCATAACCATAAATAGAATTGATCGGTGCTCCTAACCGGATAATAGAATTTCCCGTAATAATCATCTCGCTTCCACCCAGATTGGTAACCTCATTTTTCACATCTGAGAAATTAATTTTGATGCCATAGTCAAAAGCCGAAACCCGGTCTTGCCATCCGACCGTTACATCCCAACCACGGTTTTCTACATTTCCGATATTTTGGATCGGTGCATCAAGCCCCGTTACTACCGGTACCGGTATATTCAACAAAATATCTTTTGTTTTACGAATATAATAATCAGCGGTCAGAGTCAATCTTTGATCCAGCAATCCCGCATCTACCCCGATATTGGTCGTTGCTGTCGTTTCCCACTTGATATTCTTGTTCGCCAGTACTTTCTGGGCTGCTCCGTTTACTATTTGTCCTCCCATCAGATAATTGGCACTACCCAATGCTATAGAAGATGAATAAGGAAAATCACTACCAATTTCTTGGTTACCCAATTTACCCCATGAGGCACGTAATTTCAAATTAGACAAAAACGAAAGATCCTTTATAAAGTTCTCCTCAGAAAGTCTCCACCCCGCAGCGAAAGAAGGGAAAATACCCACCCGGTTATCCTTCGCAAACCGGGAAGAAGCATCTCGTCTCAGATTTGCTTCAAACAGGTAACGGTCCTTATAGGAATAATTGACACGTCCGAAATATGAGACTAACGCATTATGAGTCGCTGTTCCGGAGTTTGAATCATATTCTTCCGAACCGGCATTAAGCACTTCATAATCCTGCAAAACATAATATTGCCGCCCGGCAGAAAACATCTCATAGTTATACTTGATAAACTCATATCCACCCAACACAGAAAAACTATGATCTTTAAACGTCTTTGTATAAGAAACAACAGCGTTGAAACTCTGACTGAACGGACGCTCGTTCGTCTGTGTAAAGCTATTGGGATCTCCCTTTTTCCGGATCGTCTTAGTATCCCAGTCCATCACTTGCTCATATGTCTTGGATGCTCTTTTTACATAAATATCTTCATAAGAGGGCGCATATAACACTGAGATATTCATCCCATCGAAAGGCCGGTAGTTCGCTTTCAACAAACCTCTGAATTCATTATAAAGCCTTTTGTTATAACCGCCAGCCCGTACCTGCGCTATCGGGTTTCCTCCGGAGAAACCATCCCCCCAAGTACCATCTGAATAGACTGCAGGATAATTAGGTGCAATTCTGAACGCATCCCGTACAACAGCCGTCAATGTAGCATTAGAGGCATTTTGCTCTGACCGGCTAAAAGCCAAATCAAAATTAATATCAAATTTGTCCGATAACTTCAAATCTGAATTAAAACGCCCATTGTAACGCTTGAAACCATAATTAACAATATCAGCTCCCTGATCCGTAAAAGAGACTGAAGCCAAAACCTTCGCCTTATCAGAACCTCCGCTAACATTCAGGCTATGATATTGTTGAAAGTTCGTTTCACTAAACAGCAAGTCAACCCAATCGGTATCCGGATAACGGTCCGGGTCTGTCTTCATACCCGCCCGGTAAGCATCAATTGTCGCCTGATCGGAACCAGTATACTTCAAATAATCGAGAGCACCTAAGAACGAAGGGAGATTCGTCGGGTTCTGCCAACCCAGATAGTTCTTATAATTTACCGAAACACCACCTTCTTTTGCTCTCTTCGTGGTAACTAATATAACCCCATTTGAAGCACGTGAACCATAAATCGCAGCAGATGCAGCATCTTTCAATACAGAAATATTTTCGATATCATTTCCATCTATCGTATTAATATCTCCTTCCACGCCGTCAATCAAAATTAAAGGATCATTAGACGCACTGATCGAGCCCATACCGCGAATACGCAAAATCGCCTTATCTTCTCCCGGCTGTCCACTCTCCTGAATAGCTGTCAAACCCGGAGCAAGCCCTACTAATGCCTGCGAGGCTTGTGCTACCGGCTGTTTCGCCAATCGATCACCACTCACGGATTCTACGGCCCCAGTCAGGTTTACCTTCTTCTGTGTGCCATAACCGACCACCACGACTTCATCCAGCAACTCAGTATCTTCCATCAGGACAACATCATACGTTGACTTATCCGTAAGTTTGAATTCTTTCGGAGCATATCCGATATAGGACACTTCAAGAATATTATGGTTTGAAACATCTATAGAAAAACGTCCGTCAAAGTCCGTAACTGTTCCATTAGTCGTACCTTTTTCCACCACGTTTGCCCCTATAATCGGTTCGCCGGTTACATCTTTCACCACGCCTGTAACACGCCGACCCTGTTGTAATACTACGGGCGAAACATTCCCCTTCTTTTCCATCGGATTGATCAGGATAAAATTATTCTCCGTAATTTCATATTGGATTCCTTCCTGTTCAAAAAGACGTTTTAAAACCGTTTCGACAGATTGGTCTTTCACACGGACAGAAACTATTTTGTCCAAATCTATTTTCCCACTTTCATATATAAAACGAAAATCCGATTGATTTTCGATCAGGAAAAGAACTTCCTTTATCGATTGGTTCTTAACATCCAACGATAACTTCGTGTTTTGCGAATAAACAGTTGCAGATATATTAAGTGAGAATACAATCAAAAGTAATGTCGTTAATCTCATAATAGATAATATCTTTTTAAGGGTCGGATAAAAAACCGACGCTAACTTATTGAAAAAATTCATATATTTGTAGATTGATTATTAGTTAACTATTAGTGTTGCAAGCACTAATTTTATGATCAGACTTATAACGGGAGATGTTTCCAGCATTTCCCGTTTTATGTATTCATGGTTCTCTACTTCATAGGCAATTCTATTTAGAGGTTATACTTATATTTTTTCCTGTCACATGATAGCGTATCTTACTCAGGCGGGACAATGCATTCATTACATCCGTTACGGTTTCTTCCTGTATGACCCCATTATAACGAATATTTTCCCCTAACCCAGGTTGGAGCATAATCTTCACATCATACCATCTTTCCAGATATTTACAAACAACCGATAACGGCATATCCTCCATATATAACTTATTATCCAACCATCCATAAGAATGAGATAATATGCCTTCCACTTGTTTGATCTTATTTGCTTGTTTATCAAAAACAGCCATTTCTCCCGGCTTCATGACCAACTTATCGTTTCCACTATCCAGTTCAATGCACCCTTCCACCAATGAAGCCTGAATAACCGGATCGTCCACATAAGCCTGTAGGTTGAAAGAAGTGCCCCAAACTTTCACACTCAACCCACCTGCCATTTTTACGACAAACGGGGATTTGCTTTTAGATACATCAAAAAAACCTTCTCCCTGAAAACTGACTTCCCGTATTTTCTCCTTCGGATCATATAAATAAGTAATCTCCGACCCGGAATTCAGTTTTACCACCGATCCGTCCGGTAAAACAATTTCCGAACGGTTTCCGTAATCAGCAGTCATACTTACCAGCACCTCCGTATTCTTTTCAAAAACTCCCATAAAAGAAAGGGCAAACATAATCAGCAAGGAAGCCGCCACACCGGAAACTACATAAGATATATTCTTTAAATACATCCGGGTATTTATCCGCTGTCCGTTTATCGTATTAATTTTCTCCCATGCCAGATCAGAGTCATAGGCATCGGGGTCCGTATAAGAACCCGATGCTTTCCATATTTTCTTATATTGCTCAAATTCTTTTTGATTAGATACATCTTCAGCTAACCAGTCCGACAATACAGGAGATATGGCTTTTTCTTCTCCGTCATCCAGTAAATAGTCTATGATGTGATCTTTTATATTTTTTTGCTCTTCCATAAATCATTCTTTTGATATATGACACAACAAATAAAAAAAGGTCCTATTCAGGACCCAAAAAAAATTATATTCCTTTTAACTCCAGGCATCTCTTTAGTTTCTGAAGCGACGACCATATTTGATTTTTAATTGTTTTTACCGAGATTTGGAGTTTTTCCGATATTTCCTTCTGTTTCAGTCCTTTTATACGGTGAAGCAACAACACTTCCCTGCTACGATCCGGGAGGCGATCTATACAATCGTAGACTGCTATCCGGAATTCTTCTGTTTCAACCCAGTTTTCTTCATAAGATAATTGGTCCTTGCTTTCCGATAAGTTATTAAAATAAACTTTTGATCTGAGTTGATTCAAAGCCAGGTGCTTAGCCATACGATAGAGATAGCCGCTTACATTTTCTTTAATTTCAATCTTTTCCCGATTCTTCCATATCTTTAGAAAAAGTTCCTGTACAACATCTTCCGCATCACTTTTATCCATGAGCAGACTATACACATATTGGCAGAGGCGAGTATAATAACGTTCGAACAGTTTATTATAACTGACGTAATCACCTCTCCCAATTGCTTCAATCAGTTTTTCATCTGTGGTAGTTGTATCCGACATTTCTTCCGGTTTATTTCCTTTGCGCCCAAATATACGATAAATTTTGGGAATCAATTTTTTATAACTAAGAAAATCAGTGACCTTACCACCGAAAATGGATTGTAAACAAACGACTTGACGTAGTTCATAATATGATTACCCGTGAAGGGAACCTACTCCATCGACAAGCAAAAAGATTCGACCACGCTGATGAAACAATTGGTTTCCTATCAGGCCTGCGGTATCATTGCCACACAGGATCTGGCATTGGGTAAGTTGGAAAAAGTATTATTTCTTTATATAAGAATGGAACAATTTCAAAGGCTTTTTTACTCAACATATATATAGGATAAATAAATATGCAAAAAAACAGCAGCAATATGTATATTTATTCAATTATTCGATTTATATTTGCATCCGTTTTGCATAAATATACAAACATGAGTACAAAGAAGGAACGATTGGACGCTATCTGCCGCATCATACAAACAAAGGCGATATGTAACCAGGAAGAACTGCTGAAAGAATTGGAAACCAGCGGATTTCAGGTCACACAGGCTACCTTGTCACGCGACATAAAGCAACTGAAAGTAGCCAAAGTACATGATGCGAACGGCGATTATGTATATTGTCTGCCTGATTATTCAGCTTTGATACAGCCGAACAAGGTACAGACACAACATCATCCGAACATCGAATTTTCCGGAAATCTCGCAGTTGTCAAGACTCGTCCGGGATATGCGATGGGGATCGCTTCCGATATCGATACCCATGCTCCGCACGAGATACTGGGAACGATTGCCGGAGACGACACCATCCTGATCATCCCCCGCGAAGGGATCAGCAGGGACCGGATAGTGAAAGCATTATCACATTTTATATAAGGGCGATTAAGGGAGACAACAGTTCTTCCGTTTATAAACAAAAGAAGATTAAGAACAATCGTAAAATGAAACAAGAAACAGAAATCGATGTAATGATTGCTGACGCCTCTCACGAAATATATGTAGACAAAATATTGACTACCATTGAAGAGGCTGCCAAAGTGCGCGGAACTGGTATCGCTAAGCGTACGCATGAATATGTGGCCCAGAAAATGAAAGAAGGGAAAGCAGTCATCGCACTGGCCGGAGATCAGTTTGCCGGTTTCAGCTATATCGAATCGTGGGGGAACAAACAGTATGTAACGACCTCCGGGTTAATTGTTCACCCGGATTTCCGAGGTTTGGGTATTGCCAAACGGATCAAGGATATGACGTTTCAACTGGCTCGCATGCGTTGGCCGAAAGCGAAGGTATTCAGTCTTACTTCGGGTGCAGCGGTGATGAAGATGAACACCGAACTGGGTTATGTACCTGTAACCTTTTCCGATCTGACCGACGACGAATCGTTCTGGCGCGGTTGCATCGGTTGCGTAAACCATGATATTCTGGAACGTACGAACCGGAAATATTGTATCTGTACGGCGATGTTGTTCGACCCGGCCGATCCGCACCGTGCCAAACGGGAAGCAGACGAAAGAGAAAAAAATAATAATAAATAAATCATACGGGGCTTTCCGGTAAGGGCGTTTCGCGAAACGCCCATACAACAGGCTCCATAAAACAAACAGACAATGAAAAAGAAAGTAGTAGTTGCATTCAGCGGAGGTTTGGATACCTCTTTCACAGTGATGTACCTTGCCAAAGAAAAAGGCTACGAAGTATATGCAGCTTGTGCCAACACTGGTGGATTCAGCGAAGAACAGTTGAAGCAGAACGAAGAAAATGCCTATAAACTAGGCGCTACCAAATATGTAACGATCGACGTTACAAAAGAATATTACGAAAAGAGCTTGAAATATATGGTATTCGGCAATGTATTGCGTAACGGTACCTACCCTATCTCCGTTAGCTCCGAACGTATCTTCCAGGCATTGGCTATCGCCCGTTATGCCAACGAGATCGGTGCGGATGCGATCGCTCACGGTTCAACCGGTGCAGGTAACGACCAGATCCGTTTCGACATGACTTTCCTAGTACTGGCTCCGAACGTGGAGATCATCACATTAACCCGCGACATGGCGCTGACCCGCGATTATGAGATCAACTACCTGAAAGAACACGGCTTCGTTGCCGATTTCACGAAGTTGAAATATTCTTACAATGTTGGTCTGTGGGGAACTTCCATCTGTGGAGGTGAAATTCTGGATTCAGCTCAGGGATTACCAGAAAGTGCTTACCTGAAACAGGTAGAAAAAACCGGCTGCGAAGAACTACGCATCGAATTCAAGAAAGGTGAGATCCATGCAGTGAACGGTGAAGTATTCGAAGACAAGATCGCCGCTATCCAGAAAGTGGAAGAGATCGGTGCTGCTTACGGTATCGGCCGTGACATGCACGTCGGCGACACGATCATCGGTATCAAAGGACGTGTAGGTTTTGAAGCTGCTGCTCCTATGCTGATCATCGGTGCACACCGTTTCCTGGAAAAATATACATTGAGCAAATGGCAGCAGTACTGGAAAGACCAGGTTGCCAACTGGTACGGCATGTTCCTGCACGAAAGCCAGTATCTGGAACCGGTTATGCGTGACATTGAAGCCATGTTGCAGGAATCACAGCGTAATGTAAACGGCACGGCTATACTCGAACTCCGCCCGCTTTCTTTCTCAACCGTCGGTGTTGAATCGGAAGACGACCTGGTGAAGACTAAATTCGGTGAATACGGTGAAATGCAGAAAGGCTGGACGGCAGAAGATGCCAAAGGCTTTATCAAAGTAACTTCTACACCGTTACGTGTTTATTATAACAACCATAAGGACGAAGAAATATGATAAAGATCGGAATTATAGGTGGTGCGGGATATACGGCAGGCGAATTGATCCGCCTGCTGCTTAATCACCCGGACGCCGAGATTACATTTGTGAATAGTACCAGTAACGCCGGAAATTTGATCACTGACGTTCATAGCGGCCTGTTCGGCGAAACCGAAATGCGTTTTACCGACGAGTTGCCGTTGAACAGCATTGACCTTCTGTTCTTCTGCACCGCCCACGGCGACACGAAGAAGTTCATGGAAAGCCATACTGTACCCGAGAACGTGAAGATCATCGACCTCAGCATGGATTACCGTATCGAAAGCGACGAGCATGATTTCGTTTACGGTCTGCCGGAATTGAACCGACGACGTATCTGCAATTCCCGACACATTGCGAACCCCGGTTGTTTTGCCACCTGTATCCAGTTAGCCGTTTTGCCACTGGCTAAACACTTGATGCTGAATTCCGAGTTACACGTCAACGCAATCACCGGTTCTACGGGAGCCGGTGTGAAGCCTTCGTCGACTTCTCATTTCAGCTGGCGAAACGATAACATTTCGATTTATAAACCGTTCACACACCAGCACCTGGCTGAGGTTGGCCAGAGTCTGCGCCAATTGCAGAATAGTTTCGAAAGTAATATCAACTTTATTCCGGTACGGGGCAATTTCTCACGCGGTATTTTTGCAACGACTTATATCGACTGTAAAGTAGGATTGGATGAGATCCGCCGTATTTATGAAGAATACTACAACGATCATTCGTTCACATTCATTACAGATAAAAATCCGGATCTGAAACAGGTAGTCAACACAAACAAATGTCTCCTGTATCTCCAGAAATATGATAACAAATTGCTGATCGTATCTATGATCGACAACTTGTTGAAAGGCGCCAGCGGACAAGCTGTGCATAATATGAATTTGCTGTTCGGTTTGGAAGAGACTGTAGGATTACATCTCAAACCGTCAGCGTTTTAAATAAGAAATCATGAAACTATTCGACGTATACCCTTTATTTAATATAGAAATAGTAAAAGGCAAAGGATGCCATGTATGGGACGGTGAAGGTACAGAATACCTCGACCTGTATGGTGGCCATGCCGTTATATCCGTCGGTCATAGCCACCCTACTTATGTAGCTGCTATCACCGACCAGGTGAACAAGTTGGGATTTTATTCCAACTCTGTCATCAACAGCTTGCAACAGAAACTGGCTGACAAGCTGGGAAAAGCTTCCGGTTATGACGATTATTCCTTATTCCTGATCAACTCCGGTGCCGAAGCAAACGAAAATGCGTTGAAACTGGCTTCCTTCCACAATGGGAAGAAACGGGTAATCGCTTTCAAGCACGCTTTCCACGGACGTACTTCTGCTGCGGTTCGCGTCACTGATAATCCGAAGATCATCGCTCCGGTCAACGAAGACCTGGCTGTTACTTACCTGCCGTTGAACGATGCGGCAGCTGTTGAAGCCGAATTGCAAAAAGGGGATGTTTCTTCCGTTATTATAGAAGGTATCCAGGGAGTCGGCGGTATCCAGCTTCCGACAGACGACTTTATGAAAGAATTGCGTGCCTTATGTACCAAATATGAAGCCTGCCTGATCCTGGATGAAATTCAGTCCGGTTACGGTAGAAGCGGAAAGTTCTTTGCCCATCAATATGCTGATATCAAACCGGATTTGATCACGGTTGCCAAAGGGATCGGTAATGGTTTCCCGATGAGCGGTTTGCTGATCAGCCCGATGTTCAAGCCTGTTTACGGCATGCTGGGAACGACTTTCGGAGGTAACCATCTGGCTTGTGCTGCTGCTATCGCCGTATTGGATATCATGGAAAACGAGAAGTTGGTTGACAATGCAGCCAAAGTCGGTGAATTCCTGATCGAAGAGTTACACAAACTGCCGGGAATCAAGGAAGTTCGTGGTCGCGGTCTGATGATCGGTATCGAGTTTGAAGAATCGATCAAAGAAGTACGTAGCAAGCTTCTTTTTGAAGAAAAAGTATTCACCGGGGTTGCCGGAACCAATACGATCCGTCTGCTTCCGCCGCTTTGCCTGACAATGGATGAAGCGAAAGAATTCCTCGCCCGATTCAAAAAAGTACTCAATGCTTAATTAGTTCTTTATTATAAAAGAAAGGCGCCAACGGATATTCCGAAGGCGCCCTTCTTGTTTATAGAAAGAGTCTGTTATTTGCTATCCTCTACTCTATAGTTGAATATCAGAGTAGAACCAAAAGGAACTGTTCCCATCCCCAACTGATAATCATAGCCTAAATCAGAAGGAATGATCGCCTCTATGGAATCACCCACTGATGTATCCAAAATAACATATCGCAAACCGGTAATCAGTTCTCCTACAACAAAATTTTCAGTAATCTTCTTTTGAAATACCGTACCATCTATATAATGTCCTTCCAAAGTAAAGTGCAGTTTACTACTACTTGTCGGATATTTAGGTGTTTCAGCTTTTCTGTCAATTATTCTATACAACGTTGTATCTCCATCCTTCACAATCTGCTGATAAACTAAATTCCCGTTCTCATCTTTCTCCAACGCTTTCTCACGAATATATTCGTGGTTCTTCTCGTAATGAGCAATCTGCTCCGGACTTAACTCAAATTTGTTGTCATCATTATTACAAGCGGTAAACCCACTCAACATCACCATCGCTGAACATGCGACTGCATAAATAGATTTCATTATTCGTCTTTTATTTTACTATTAAACTCTTTTGAAGCCGCAAAGATAATAATAAGAGTTTCTCCTTTGTTATCTCAAAGAACTTTACGTTATTTGTATATTCAGAAACAAACACAATAAATACAAATGAAACTAAATAAACTAATTGTTGCCGCCGCTATTACTATTTTCTGCAGCAATCTGTGTACCGCACAAAAATCATTGAATTTAGAAGAAGTTCTCAGTGGGAGACTGATCCAGACAAAAGGAATCGGTGCCATGAACTGGATGAAAGACGGGGAACGTTACAGCCGCCTGGAAAGAAATGAAACAGACGGAGGTATGGATGTCGTTGCCTACCGTGCCAAAGATAATGCCCGCGAAGTGATTATCCCCTCTTCCATGTTTATAGACCCATTGACAGGAAAACACATTGGAATGGGGCGCCTCTCCTGGAGCAATGACAATGACAAAGTTATGATATTTAATAACACTAAACGTGTTTGGCGTTATGATACGCGGGGAGATTACTGGGTGCTTAGCCTGCAAGACGGCAGCCTGCGCCAGTTGGGAAAAGGATTACCCGAATCATCGATGATGTTCGCCGAATTCTCTCCCGACGGAACCAGAGTAGCCTACGTTTCCGACAATAATATTTATGTAGAAGATATAAACTCCGGCAAAAGAACCCAGTTGACCCATGACGGAAACCGGACTATCGTAAACGGTACGTTCGACTGGGTATATGAAGAAGAATTCAGCTGCCGCGACGGTTTCCGCTGGAGCCCGGACGGCAAATATATAGCCTACTGGCAAAGCGATACGGAAAGGACCGGCGTATTCGACATCATCAACAATGTCGATTCTGTCTATCCTACTATCCTTCACTTTCCCTATCCGAAAGCAGGTACAGCCAATTCAGCAGTAAAAGTAGGATATGTCCCGGCAGAAGGGGGAACGACCACCTGGATCGATATTCCCGGAGATCCGCGGAACAATTACATTCCCCGTATGGATTTCATTCCGGAAAGCAACGAATTGTTCATTCAACAATTGAACCGGGAACAGAATACCAATAAAGTATGGATTGCCCAAATAGGCAGTACAACACCTAAAAATATCTTTACCGATCAAGATGCTGCATGGCTGGATACAAACGATAATATCCAGTGGCTGAAGAACAACCAGTATTTCACCTGGGAAAGCGAACGCAGCGGATGGCGTCACCTGTATCGTGTGAGCCGTGACGGAAAAGAGATCATCCCTGTCACAAAAGGAGATTTCGATTATATCCAGCCGGTTGGAACAGATCTGCAAAAAGGTTTGGTTTATTTTATCGCTTCACCGGAAAACTATACACAACGTTATCTGTACAGTGCAAACCTGTTCGGCAAAGGCGAAGTAAAACGCTTGAGTCCGGAGAACCAGCCGGGGCAGCATCGTTATAACATGTCTCCGACCGGAAAATGGGCAGTACATACCTACAGCAATTCAGTAACCCCTCCGGTGATTGACATGGTTTCATTTCCAAAGAACCAGTCCGTTCGTATAATCGAAGATAATGCAAAAGCGAAAGAACAATATGACGCACTGGGATTGAATCCGAAAGAGTTTGTCAAAGTCAAATCAGGCGATTTACTACTCGATGCCTGCATGATTAAACCTGTTAACTTCGACCCTTCGAAGAAATACCCGGTTATTATCGAAGTCTATGGCGAACCGGCAGGATCGACCGTACAGGACTCATGGGGTGGCGGCGATCTGTGGAACCAATATATGGTCAATCAAGGATATATCTATGTCAGCATCGAAAACCGGGGAGCTAATGCACCACGCGGACGTGAATGGCGCAAATGCATCTATGGGGAAGTCGGTACATTTGCATCCGAAGATCAGGCACGGGGCATACAGGACCTCGGACGGCAATACCCGTTCATCGACCTGTCCCGTATCGGTATCAACGGATGGAGCGGAGGCGGTAGCCAGACACTGAACTGTATGTTCCGCTATCCGGAAGTATTTCACACCGGCATTGCAATCGCTTTTGTTGCCGACCAGCGCTTATATGACACCGTTTATCAGGAACGCTATATGAACACCCCGCAAAATAATCCGGAAGGTTATCGTAAAGGTTCTCCTATCAGTTATACAAAAGGATTGAAAGGAAACTTATTACTGATACACGGAACGGGCGACGACAACGTACATTACCAGAACTGCGAAATGCAGGTGAATGAACTGGTCAAACATGGAAAGATATTCAGTCAGATCAGTTATCCGATGCGTAGCCACGGTATCTATGAGCGTGAAGGCACCACCTTACATCTACGGAAAAGTATGGCAGACTACTGGTTGAAACATTTGCCGGCAGGAGGCAAATAAACATATATAAATTAAAGTATAGAGTAAAAGCACTATGAAACGTTTAGTTATATGCTTTGCCGTTATATCGGCCCTATTCCTCATGCCTTCCCGGGCTACGTCCCAGATCAGGGAAAAGGCTGAAGGATTATTGAATGCTGTCATTACAGAGAACAAGACAAACGAGGCCCCGGCCGATTCATCCGCCGCAATGGAAGAAAAGTACCGGCAGGATTCTATCAGAATGCAGGAGCTTGAACTTCAGCTACAGGAAATGAAGCTGAATGAGATCGTACTCCGGACCGAGTTGGATGATGCGCTGAACAAGCATATCACCACCGATTCGCTGAAAAAAGAGGAACAGCGTCACCGCATCGACTCGTTACGAACCCTGACACCCGGCGTCCCTCTTATCATCGACGATGATACGCTCCTCACTTTCTATGCCAAAAGAGGAGGTGTCTCTGCACACGACCGTGCAGAAAATGCCGTCAACTTAATCCTGAAGATCGGAAAAGACCTTAGCCTGAAAACCGACTCTGTATATCTGTTCACCAGTGAATACCAGACGGATATCATGTATGGGGAAAAAGTAATACTAAGCGTTACCGACCAGGATGCCCTTTGGATGAATACGAATAGGGACGAACTGGCAAAACAATATCGATCAGCTGTCCACGATAAGATCCTGGCGCTGAAAAAAGAACACAGCATCCTCCAGATCGCTAAACGGGTAGGCCTTTTCATCTTAGTACTGGTCGTTCAGTATTTCCTGTTTAAGCTGACCAACTATCTGTTCAGAAAACTACGCCGCCGTATTATCTGGCTGAAGCAAAACAAACTCAAATCCATCACCATACGGGATTATGAATTTCTGAACACTCACCGGCAAGGCAGGATACTTATCTTCCTGAATAACATTCTTCGCTACCTGGTTTTACTGATACAGCTTATGTTCAGTGTCCCGATGCTGTTTGCCATATTCCCGCAAACAGAGAATCTGGCAATGAGGTTATTCACCTATATTATCGAACCGATCAAAATGGTTCTTAAATCTGTTGCCGAATACATACCTAACCTTTTCATTATCATTGTCATTTATTACAGTGTAAAATATATTATAAAGGGTATTCAATATATAGCCAATGAGATTGAAAGCGAGAAATTAAAGATCACCGGATTCTATCCGGACTGGGCACAGCCATCTTTCAATATTATACGCTTCCTGTTGTATGCCTTTATGATCGCAATGGTCTACCCGTATCTGCCAGGCTCCGATTCCGGTGTATTCCAGGGTATTTCGGTCTTTGTCGGACTGATCGTCTCCCTGGGTTCAAGTACGGTTATCGGAAATATCATAGCAGGGCTGGTCATTACTTATATGCGTCCGTTCAAACTGGGCGACCGCATCAAGTTAAACGAGACTACAGGAAATGTAATTGAAAAAACGCCGTTCGTAACCCGCATCCGTACCCCAAAGAATGAGGTTGTTACAATTCCCAACTCATTCATCATGTCGTCACATACGGTCAATTACAGTGCATCCGCCCGCCAGTTCGGTCTGATCATCCACTCGACAGTCAGTATCGGTTATGATGTTCCCTGGCGTCAGGTCCATCAGTTACTGATCGATGCAGCCCGCTCGACTCCCGGAGTGATGTCGCACCCGAAACCGTTTGTTCTGGAAACGGAATTGCAGGACTACTATCCCTGTTACCAGATAAATGCTTATATAAAAGATGCCGACAAATTATCTCAGATATATTCCGACCTGCACCAGAACATACAGGATGTATTCAATGAAGCAGGTATAGAGATCATGTCGCCCCATTATTATGCAGAACGCGACGGTAGTGCTATCACTATTCCTCCTGAATATCAGAAAAAACCGGAGAGTCCGGATAAAAAATGAGAAACAGCCTGTCATATAGTTAAAAAAGTCCTCCTGCAAAACAAAATGCAGGGGGACTTTTGTTATAACGGCAAAGTCACTAATAAATAAAAATGCAGAATAATGAAAAAGTATTTTATCGCAGTAGCAGCTCTGGCTTTATTAGCTGCATGTAGCGGGAAGAAAACAACCGAACCCGCTTTAATAGAGGAAGAAAGCGTAACAGTAGCTGAAGCGGTACCCGATGCACCGGCTTTGCCTGAAGTAACAGGAAAAACGACCAAACCTGTGAACATGCGTGATTCGCTGAAAGTAGATCCTAAAAAAGGAAGCGTTATCCAGAAAAAATATAAGGGAACATTCCCGGCTGCAGATGGTCCCGGCATCGTTTATGACCTGACTTTGTTCTATCAGCAAGATAGCGACGACGGCGTTTACGAAATGGATGCCACTTATCTGGAAGCTGAAAACGGACAGGATAAAACATTCTCTTCTACCGGTAAACGTCAGGTAAAACATGGTACACCCAGCGATTCTGAAGCTGTCGTTTACGAATTGATCCCTAGCGACGGAAGTATGACATTCTATTTCCAGGCAGAAGGCGACAGTCTGACACTATTGAATCAGGAATTACAGAAAGCGGCATCCGATCTGAATTACACCCTGATACTGGTTCCATAAATAAGCACATCTTTGTATAAATAGAAAAGAGGCACCCCAACTCCTACCGGGAATGCCTCTTTTCGCTTTTTATAATATAGGTAATTACTTGATACCTAATTTTGTTTTGATTGCTTTAGGCAATGCGTCTTTGTGAACAACAATATTCATTGTTTTGTAACGAACAAATGCTTTTGATGCATACCAGGTTCCTTCATATTTATTAGAAGTACCCCAAGAGTTCTTTACCATATAATATTCGTTGCCTTCCTGGTCTTTGGCAATACCGTAGATCTGCATACCGTGGTCGTCTGTCGTTTCCCGGTTATCATAAGCTAACTGACGTTCTTCCTGCGTACACCATTTCTGCGGCTGCGGTTTAGTATTCAATTTCTTTTCTTCCGGCTTCAATTTCAACCAATGAGCCATATCCGAACCGCTTAACTCCTGTACCTTTTCGTCATCGGGCATAACAGCAACACCGTCGCGGGTAAAACCGGACTCACTTACGTCGGATCCCCAAGCAATCGTATATCCTGTATTTATTGCATTATCAAATACTTCCATAAACTCATCAATAGGTAGGTTATAAGACAATGCATGACGCCAGTTATCCTGAATTTCAAGCGAAAATTGCGTATAAAACGGATGATGGGTATAAGATGTCAACGATACATAATCCGATGCTTTTAATCCTGTTGATTCATAGAAAGACTTCGGAGTATATTCTTTACCCTTATAAGTAAACTTCTCCGGAACTTTTCCCAAATAGATTTCATGTACGGCTGCGACTGCCTTTTTCCATAACAGGTTATTATCCTTATCAGACTGGAATTTTTTCACTTTTCCACCAGCCATAGCTCCTACCATAGCATCCGTGAGAGCAGACAATTCTCCGTGGTTACTTAATGTATCATTATACATCACACCTGGCCGCATTTCTTCTTCCGGTACCAAACCGAAAGCTTCCATCCCGTAAATTACATCATAGAAAGAACCACCCTGGGAAAATGAAGCATCCCCATGTGTACGAACTGCCATATCAGCACGATCCTGATACGTATGATAAACGGTAAACATCTCCGAGAGATCGTATTCCCCCTTCCCCATACGGAGCAATTCCGATTCCAGAAAAGCCATGGAAGAGTAACACCAGCAAGTACCTGCCCGGTTCTGATTCTTAACGGATGTGATCGGATTCTCTTTTACCGTCGTAAAAATAAAACCTTCTTCTTTCTCTCCTTCTTTCTCCTGTGCACCGACATTAGTTGCAGAGAAAGCACAAGCCAACAGCAAGCTAGCAGCAATAAGTTTCTTCATCTTTTGTTTTCGATTATATTAGCAATTATACATTTTGACGCAAATGTACGGGTTTTATTCCTTTTTTCCATACTTTTGCAACTCATGATTTTACAATTATAAATAAACGGAGACATGAAAATAACTATTATCGGAGCCGGGAATATCGGTGGCGCTATTGCCCGTGGACTGGCAAAAGGCCATATGTTCAAAGCATCGGACATAACCTGTACGGCACAGTCGCAAGCTACATTGGATAAAATCAAAGCGGCCAATCCTGATTTTGTCGTATTGTCCGACAATATCGAAGCCGTAAAAGGAGCCGACATCGTTGTCATTGCAGTAAAACCCTGGCGGGTGGAAGAAATCGTCGATCAGATAAAGGGAGTACTCGATTCCGACAAACAGATCATCGTTTCAGTAGCCGCCGGAATCACTTTCGAGACACTGAATACATATCTGACCAAGAAAACCAGTTACGAGGACTGGGTAACGCCGGCACTGTTCCGTATCATGCCTAATACTGCTATCGAAGTATTGAGCAGCATGACTTTTGTCTCTGCACATAATGCGACGAAAGAACAGTGCGATTTGATCGTCAACATATTCAATGAACTGGGAAATGCCATGCTGGTAGAAGAACGCCTGATGGGTGCAGGAACGGCATTGGCCTCGAGCGGCATTGCCTTTGCCCTTCGTTATATCCGTGCAGCAATCGAAGGTGGTGTCGAACTCGGTTTCTATCCGAAGCAGGCACAGGAGATCGTTGTTCATACGGTAAAAGGAGCTACAGACCTGTTGCTGGAAAATAAAAGCAATCCGGAAATGGAGATCGATAAGGTCACTACTCCGGGCGGTATTACCATCAAGGGCTTGAATGAAATGGAACTATCCGGTTTCACATCTTCCGTTATCAGAGGATTGAAGGCCAGCAAATAAAAGAGAATTATAAATTGATTCTTTTTGCATCAGGCTTGCGAGAACTTATACCGTGCTATTATTCTGACATTTACAATACATACCTACAAAATACATGATTTGGAAGAGTTAATTAAAGCTGCCAGAACGACAAACTAACCGGCAGAAGCCAGAAAACTAATTCATTTCTCCCTACTAACTAGCTGAAAAGTAAGGACTTCTTATTTCCAGGGTGTACAGGATAGCCAGCCAAGGTGTACAAGATAATCTACCAGAGTGTACAGGGTAATCGATTATTCTGTACAGGGTAGTTATACTGAGTAAGGAGTTAACAACTAGTTTATTATAGGGTTTGATTTACTTAGACCGGAAGGGAGCAATAGCTTCAGAAGTGATATATGATAAAACATCTTTTATACACAATGTTTTCAGTATTTATTTGTCATTTGCAATATATCTTTATAACATCCTATCAATAAACATAATAAGACATGGCAAACAACTTTTCTATTTGCCATACTGTTTGCCATTTGCCATCCCCCCTCTTACGGTTGATTATGGCAAATAACAAATAACATTGCAAACAGAAAAAGCATTTGCAATAGCATACATAACTGTTTAACAATACATTGCATCAGCATATTGCAAATGGCAAACAAAATACCAAAAACATTCCGTGAGTGTTTATCGATTCACCTTCTTACGACGATCCAGTTCAGTCTGCAACATCTTCAATTCGCGGCTGGTTTGTCCTGCTACCGAGGTGTTTTCTTCGGCACGGCGAATCAGGTAAGGCAATACGTCTCTTACCGGAGCATAAGGGACATACTTGGTCACATTATACCCCTCATTTGCCAGATTGAAAGAGATATTATCGCTCATCCCCAGCAACTGGGCAAAGAAGATTCGGGGATCATCCCGTTTAATGCCTTTTTCGTCCATCAGGCGGGCCAGCTTATAATTGCTTTCTTCGTTGTGCGTACCCATAAACATCTCGAAATGTTCCAAATGATCCATTGTGAAACGAACGGCTGCATCAAAATTCTCATCCGTCGCTTTTTTATCCTTACAGATCGGATCAGGATAACCTAAAGCTGCAGCACGGGCACGTTCGGCTTCCATATAAGCACCACGTACAAACTTAACTCCGGCAATATACCCTTTTTCCGTGGCATCATCCAGGATACGGCGCAGGTAAGGCATGCGGTCGTGGCGGTACATTTGTAAAGTAGCAAATACGATAGCCCGTTTTTTATTATATTTCCGCATTGCTTCGTCAGTCAGTTCATCCAACGCATCCTGGAAACAGTAATCCTCGGCATCGACGATCAGGCGGACATCATTTTCATAGGCTCGCTGACAAAATGCCATAAAACGTTCCTTGAATTCACGGAAAGCCTTTACCTCCTCGATGGTCAGTTCGCTTCGTTTTTCGGATGCTTTGGCCAACAGTTCATCAGTTACGATAGTAGAAGGTTTGAATACGGCATACGCCAGGTTATCGTTTCCTTTTGCGAAATCGATCGAACGTATTGTCTCTTCAAATGTAACTTGTATACCTTCGGGAGTCTGTTCTCCTTCGGCTGAGAAGTCGAGTGTTGAACGCACATTGAAGCGGCGAAGATGCTCGATTGCCCTCGTACAATCCTGCAAGGTCTCACCACCGACAAACTGTTTATACAACGTAGGCTTCACAGCCCATGCAAGGGGGAAATGAATTTTTAAAGCGATATTACTGGCGAAGCTGGCGCATTTTACCAACCACGGATATTTGATTGTATTGAATAGTAAGTAAGCGTTTTTCAATTCGGACTGCGATTTGGATGAGAACGCAATCTCTGTATTATTAAAGTCTAACATAGCATTTGATTTTAAGAGTTAACAGATGACAGTTGACAGATAAACAGGTAATATCTCATTAACCATTACCTGTCACTTGTCAATTGTCATCTGATATGTTATTTTTCTCCTAAGAACGGATAACCGTAAGAAGTAGGCGGAACCAGAGCCTCTTTGATACAACGAGGATTCGTCCAGCGGATCAGGTTCAACGGACCACCAGCCTTATCGTTCGTACCGGAAGCTCTTGAACCACCGAACGGTTGCTGGGCAATAACGGCACCTGTCGGCTTATCGTTGATATAGAAGTTACCGGCTGCATAACGAAGCTTATTGAAAGCTGTATCGATAGCATACCGATCGCGTGCAAAGATAGAACCAGTCAGGCCATACGGAGAAGTGCGGTCACACAATTCGAGTGTTTCTTCATATTTATCGTCGTCATAGACATAGATCGTAATGACCGGACCAAAAATTTCTTCTACCATACTCTTGAACATCGGATCGGTCGTCTTGATAACTGTCGGTTCAACAAAATAACCGACCGATTTATCGCCATTACCTCCAAAGACGATCTCTGCATCCGGCGACTGTTTCGCATAATTGATATAGCTCATGATATTATCGAACGATGCCTCATCGATAACGGCATTGATAAAGTTCGTAAAGTCCTGTACATCTCCCATCTTGATCTCTTTCAGCATATCGCCAACCTGGTCTTTCACATCTTTCCACATGGAAGCAGGTATATAGGCACGTGACCCGGCAGAACATTTCTGTCCCTGATATTCGAATGCACCGCGAACGATAGCCGTTGCTACGTCCGAAGACGGAGCTGAAGGATGAACAAAAATAAAATTCTTTCCACCTGTTTCACCGACAATCTTCGGATAAGATTTATAATGACCGAGGTTCTCACCCATCTGACGCCATAAGGTATTGAATGTAGCTGTCGAACCGGTGAAATGGAAACCTGCCAGATCGCGGCTACCTGTTACCACCTTACCGATCACACTGCCCTGGCCAGGGATAAAGTTGACAACACCATCCGGTAATCCGGCTTCCTGGAAGACTTTCATCAGCAGGTAATTCGAATGGATAGCTGTCGTAGACGGTTTCCATACAGCAACATTACCCATCATAGCCGGTCCCATATTCAGGTTACTGGCGATAGAGGTAAAGTTGAATGGTGTCAACGAGAACACGAAACCTTCCAGTGCACGATATTCCATCCGGTTCAGGATACCTGTTTCCGAATAAGGCTGGTCTGCATACACCTGGCTGGCATAGAATGTACTGAAGCGCAGGAAGTCGATCAACTCACAAGGAGCATCGATCTCTGCCTGGAACGGATTCTTGCTCTGGCCCAGCATGACGGAAGCATTCAACAGATAACGATATTTTGTGGCAAAGAGTTCCGCCACCCTCAACATAACGGACGCACGTTCTACCCAGGGCAGTTCCGACCAGTCTTTATGCGCTTTCATAGCGGCATCGATAGCCATTTGTACCTCTTTCTCACCTGCTTTATGGTAAGTAGCCAATACATGGTGATGATCGTGTGGCATAACCACTTTACCGGTGTTACCCGTACGAACTTCTTTTCCTCCGATGATCAATGGAATATCCCATTCTTCATTCGACAGTTGTGCTAATGTTTTTTTCAGGGCTGCTTTTTCACTTGATCCGGGTGCATACGATTTTACCGGCTCATTAATTGGCTTAGGAAATCTAAAGATAGCGTTATCCATGTTGTTTTTAGTTTATGAATGGTTAATCAATGATTTTATCTATGCTGTAAACGTAATAAAATAATTTTAAATCAAACGGCTTAATGCGTTAAATTAGTTTTAATTGGACAAGTGTCTTTCTGCCGGACATATCAACATTTTCTTTACCATATCTGTTATTAGGATATAATCATCTTATAAAGTATAAACTATGGCTATTAAAAGTGTTTGGATAGAAGAAGATTGTATCGCTTGCGGTACTTGCGAAGGTATATGCCCGGAAGTTTTTCATGTAACTGACCGTTCCCACGTAAATGAAGGGGTGAACTTCAACGATTTCGAAGAAGGGATCAAAGAAGCTGCTGAAAGCTGTCCGGTCAGCGTTATTAAATATGATTAAGTGAGGATGGATCACTCACCGTTTCACAGAGTAAAAAGCAGAGAGGTTATTCCATCCGGAGTAACCTCTTTTTCTACCGGTACTTGCGGTTATTCCGATAAAAAACCGTATATTCACAAAAAAGATAAATGGGATGAAAAGAGCTGTTATATTTCCGGTATTCTGTCTTATTCTGCTTAGTTACTGTACGACTAAAACGGACAGGGCGGTCTCCGGCGGAGAAGCTCTTCCCGACTCTATAGCTATAGAAGCGGCAGAGGTAATCGATACGGTTCCCAAAGAGATCATCATAGAAAAAGAACTGCTCTATGACCAGCATACCTTGGCCGACACATATCCTTATAAAGACACGACACGGGAATTCCAGTGGGATAAAATAAAAGAACGTCTCTCCTGGCTGGAATCTATTCAGAAGAAACCGGCGACCTGGTCAATCCTGCAGAATTACAGGAACAAAAACGGAGAAGCTCCGCTGGTAAAAAACTACCACAGGGATTCATATCGGCGCATTGCAGATTCTTTAGGTGTCGAACGTTTCCAGGGAGTCCCTCTTTACCTGACGACGGATACCTCCGTTCCTGAACTCTACGGCAGAGACGGTGCTCTGGTTAAACATCTGGAAGATTACACGAATTTTACGAAAGCAGCTTCCGTACATACCGGAAAGGAATGGATGATCCCTAAAAAATATATTAAGACCATTCCCGACACGATCGCATTCAGAAAAGCTATCTTCGTCGATACAAAGAATCAAAACATTGCAACATTGGAACAGGATGGCGATAAATGGCTGGTTAGAAGTATGAATCCTGCAACTACCGGGTTACACAGACCACCTTATGCCCAGGAAACTCCTCCCGGCGTATATGTCGTCCAGGAAAAGAAACCCCGTATGATTTATTTGGTGGACGGGACAACAGAAACCGGAGGATTTGCGCCTTATGCCAGCCGCTTCACCAATGGAGGGTATATCCACGGCGTACCGGTCAATGCCCCACGCAAAACATTTATCGAATACAGCCCATCTCTAGGCACGACTCCCCGCTCCCACATGTGTGTCCGGAACGCCACTTCGCATGCTAAATTTATTTACGACTGGGCACCGGTTTATGAGGCACTCGTTTTTGTTTTCGATTAAAAATTCTAACTTTGCAGTCTGATTCACACAGACATGCACAAATTTTTCATCTACCTGCTCCTCCTGTTCATACCTGTGAATTTCTCCCAAATGAGAAGTTCAGAACCTGTCATGTACGAAGTTTCAAGCTGTCGGCAATTATACCAGGAGATGCGACTGGAAGGAATCGTAAACTTCACGGCATTCGAACAGGCAATCGCCGGATATAATAAAATCGAAGAAAAGTCAAAAGAGATACTGACACTGGTCGATTTCAGCAAGCCTTCCACCGAAGAACGTTTTTACGTATTCGATATGAGACATAAAAAACTGTTATTCTCTTCACTTGTGTCACACGGAAAGAATAGCGGAGGAAATTACGCCACCTCTTTCTCCAACGAGAACGGTTCTCTCAAAAGTTCATTGGGATTCTTTCTGACAGAAAATACCTATCAGGGTAAAAACGGTTATTCGCTTGTCCTTAACGGACTGGAAAAAGGGATCAACGACCGCGCAAAAGAACGGGCGATCGTGATCCACGGAGCAGCTTACTCCAACCCCTCTGTCATAGCTTCATCCGGTCGCCTAGGACGCAGCTTCGGTTGCCCGGCATTGCCACAGGCTGTAAGCAAACCCATTATCAACACGATTAAAGGCGGTTCCCTGCTCTTTATCTACGCTAATAATCAGAATTATCTGGTTTACAGCCCTATTTTATCCAAACAACAGGTTGCTTCCATGTAGATCATTCATCCCCGTGCTTAAACGGGATGTCAATCATCTCCGATTCCAGATGGCTTCCTGCTTTCTTATCGAAACTGATCTTAAAAGCATAAGCATATTCACACGGCTTCTCTGCCGGAACAGATAGTTTCAAACCCTGGTCGATCTGCTTCCAGCTGATCTTCGCATCGGACCCCAACAACTTCACATCCAGTATCTTTGCATCGGCAACAGTTGTCTTATCCAGCGATTTTATTAAAACACCGGCCTTATCCCAATTCAGAACAATCGCATAAAGATCGTTTCCTTTGGTTGTAAAACGCATATCACGGGCGGTATAAGCGGTCGCTTCATTATCCGTGAAGGTACCGGCAGTACCGGCAATATCTCCTTCTCCTGATTTTATCCAGCAACGAGTTCCGTAGATTGCTTCTCCGTTCACTTTCAGCCAATCACCGATAGAAAGCAACACTGATTTTTGTTCTTCCGTAATCGTTCCGTCCGCACGGGGACCGATATTCAGCAACAGGTTACCGTTTTTACTGACAATATCGATCAGGTCGTGTACAATCTGTTCCGGGGTTTTATTCTCTTCACCATCGGTATAACACCACGAATGTTTACCGACGGAAGTATCTGTTTGCCAGGGATATTTACGCATCTTATCCAATTTACCACGCTCTACGTCGCCAACCTGGATATTTGTCGGGTAACCATGCTTGGTATTTACCACAACACCTCTTCCCCAATCTATCGAATTATTATAATAGTAAGCCATAAACTTGTTGAAGTAAGGACATATAACCGGATTATTCACTGTCCAGTCAAACCAGATCAACTGAGGCTGATACTTATCTATCAGTTCATGAGTATGTGCCAAGAAGTCCAGACCGACCTCATCCGTATATTTCTCCTGTTCCAGTCGACGGCCATATAGAGAGACCGACTTATCCTGCACATCCGAAGGAAACTCCATTCCTCCATTGTAAAACCAGGAGTTTTCCAGCCGGTGGCTCGACAGGCCGAAAACAAGTCCTTTCTTCTCGGTCGCTTTCTTCAACAAACCGATAATATCTTTCTTTGGTCCCATCTTTACGGCATTCCACGGATTCAGATCGCTGTCATACATAGCAAAACCGTCATGATGCTCCGCAACAGGTACCACATATTTTGCACCGGCAGCCTTGAACAACGACACCCATTCATCCGCATTAAACTTCTCCGCCCCGAACATCGGTATAAAGTCTTTATAACCGAACTTTACATGATCGCCGTATTTTTCAATATGGTGCTTATATTCCTTAGAATCTTTCTGATACATATTTCTCGGATACCATTCATTTACATAGGCCGGAACTGCGTAAACACCCCAATGGATAAATATACCGAACTTTGCATCCGAAAACCATGTAGGAAACTGGTAATTCTCACCCATATTTTCCCAGTTATCCTGAAACACAGCCGTCCCCTTCGGAGAGGCTACCGAAAGAACATCCTTTGCCGGTGTACCGGCCTGCTTGCATGACATAAGTAAGGATAATGCAATGAATAGAAAAGAAGTGTGCTTGCCCATAAGATTAACAGATTAAATTAGATATACAAAAGAACTATTATTAATATGAAATGAGTGATACAAAAAAGAGAAGGAATAACACGATTTCGACATTTTATCATTCATACCCGGAATAGTATAGTTATTTTCCATAAAAAAACTCTATCTTGCAAACGTTAAAGAAAAGAGATAGAACACACTTATATAACAATTTAAATCTAATAAGTAACAATGATGAGTAAAGTACTAAATGCTCTGCCGGTAATATGTATCAGAAAGATTCTAAGGAATATAAGCACCATAT
>OMGR01000102.1_pt1 | contig 76302 bp, 49 predicted proteins | sample 1646061 | NCBI WGS metagenome assembly OMGR01 (sample SAMN05578583, study PRJEB25193) | human gut metagenome | biome: Human Microbiome; feature: human-associated habitat; material: feces | host: Homo sapiens | place: USA:Birmingham | reverse complement strand
TAGTTCCAGCAGGACTATGTTATTTATACAGAAAATAACAATTCGTTTTATAAGAAAACAAACATCCTCCAAACGTAAGAATACAAGCTGTTTTTGTTTATCCTTTGCAAGGATCTCCTTCATGAATTACCTATCTTTGTAAAGTACAAAAACAATAGCCTTATGAAAAAGAAATTAGTCGTACTGACCGGCGCCGGCATGAGTGCCGAAAGCGGTATTTCGACCTTTCGCGACTCCGATGGTCTTTGGGAAAAATACCGGGTGGAAGATGTGGCGACACCCGAAGGTTTTGCCTCCAACCCCGAACTGGTCCTCAACTTCTATAACCAGAGACGCAGGGAATTGCTCAACACCAAGCCCAACGCGGGACATATCGGACTGGCTGAATTGGAAAAGGATTTCGATGTGCATATCATTACACAAAATATCGATAACCTGCATGAACAGGCAGGAAGTAGCGATGTGATCCATTTACACGGCGAACTGATGAAGGCCTGTTCCGTACGGGACCTGAACACGACGTACGACCTTTCTCCGGAAAATCCGGATATCCATATCGGCGATAAAGATCCTCACGGCATACAGCTCCGCCCTTTCATTGTCTGGTTCGGTGAAGCGGTCCCGATGATCGACCCCGCAATCCGTATGGTCGAGTCGTGCGATATCTTTGTCGTAATAGGAACCTCCCTCAACGTCTACCCGGCTGCCGGATTACTGAATTACGTACGCCGCAGCCAACCCATCTACCTGATAGACCCGAAAGAGGTAAAAACCTACCGCAACGATATCCGCTTTATCCAGAAAGGAGCATCCGAAGGGGTGAAAGAATTAACAGAAATATTGAAAGACAACAATGCCGTTTAAGCAGAAGTTGCTTATCTTTGTATAAGATAATAGATTAAAGAAAGGAGCCTAAATATGACAACAATGGAAATAGAAGCAAGAAAAGCGCTCTTGATTCGAGAAATACTTGCCGACATTAACAGCGAGGAGGCTATCCGTAAATTGCAGGAATTAGTACACAAACTGAAAGGAGAGTCCAGTTATACAATGCCTTCTTCTTTACTGAAAGAATATATGGCACAGGCAGAAAAAGAAGATGAAGCAGGTTTAAGCATCACTTCTGATGAACTGGACAAAGAAATACAGTCATGGTAATAAAATGGACTCCACTTGCCAGAAAAAGCCTGAAAGATATTTATAATTTTTATCAGCCAGACACAGGAAGGACTAAAGCCCTGGAAATCGTTCAACGGATAAAGGATGAAACCAATTATCTTCTCACTTTTCCAGAAATGGGGATGAGAGAGAAGTTAGATGGTAAACTGTCAAAATACAGATCTATTGTAAAAGATCATTGTAAAATATATTACACGATAGAAAAGAAACATATCCGAATAGCATTGGTCTGGGACACAAGAAGAAATCCTGAATCTCTACGCTATTTACTCTAAATATAAAAGAAGTTGTATTTCATGTGAAATACAACTTCTTTTATATTAGACTAATATTATCAATCCTCAATAATCAGACGAAGCCCTACATTATTAACACGCTGCCAGGGCAGATAAACACGGCGCGCGGTGGCTGTGGCATCTTTCGGACGATCTACCCATGAACCGCCACGGGCTACCACCTGACGGGGGTTGGCTGCCGCCTGGGCTTTCTCGCTGTAAGGATAAGGAGCATACAACGAACGGGTCCATTCCTGCAGATTACCATGCATATTGATCAGTCCGAACGGGTTCGGCTTATAACTATATTCGTCGGTCGGGATCATCATTCCATCATTGACCGTTTCAACCTTCGGCATGTAATTGTAATATGGGAACCAGGGATTATCCTTCTCCATCGGCTGCGGATCGATACCTGTTACTGCCATCTTTTCCAACTGGACATCGGCCAGGTTTTCATAAGGACCGAAGTTCGCATCCATCGCACCATACCAGAACGGCTGGTCGCTACCGCCACGGCAAGCCCACTCCCATTGTACTTCAGTCGGGAGCGTCACCTTCAATCCTGTCTTTTCCGAAAGCATCTCACAATATTTCATCGCCTCTTCGTAGCTGACACGGATAACCGGCTGGTTCGGCTTATTCGCCGGATAACCGGGAGTCGTATGATCTTTCCAATGCTGTGCATAAATACGGCTGTCGTGATCAGGAACCAAAGCATTATACTGTGCGTTCGTCAACTCTTTTTCTGTCATCCAGAAACCTTGTTTTACTTCAGCCTTGAATTCAGGAGCCTGGTCCGGATAACCGTTATTCGTACCCATCACGAACTTACCGGCAGGAACACGAACGAAAGAGATCTTGACACCGTCGGCCACTTCGATCTCTTTTCTAAGTCCCTTTTCCTTTGACAACATCGCCTGAATATCTTCCGCCGTCAACGGCCAGCCTTTCATCTTCACCTCTTTATGTTTTACAGGAGCTACCTTTTCCGGCATTTCCGGACGGATTTCGCCTTTACCTTTCAGATAAGAGGCATAATCGGCCAACTCTTTACGCCAGTCCACACCTGCATTATTCGCATATTTATCAGCCAGTTCGATACGGCGTTCATATTGGTCATACCCATTCAGCGGATCGGCGTCGAACTCACCGCGTCCCGAAGCATTCATATCGATCCACATCACCAGATGATCCCACTCACTGTCGGTCAGTTTCACATTATAATGCCCCCGTTCCAACATACGGACGATCTCACTGGTAGATGCATGATATTCATACGGACTCATGACATACATATCCGCTTCCGGTCCCTGACGGTTCACATAAGGATGAAATGCCAGGTAACTCTTCTGGAAATAACGCGTACCGCTCCAGTCGGTAATACCTACGGAAGTCGTATCTTTAAAATTCGGGCGTCCGGCTTTACTACCGTCATGGCAGGCCACACAAGCCCGGTCGAGTATCGGCTGTACCTCATACTTAAAGGCATAGGAACGAACCCCGCCGTCGGCAATCGTCAGTTCGTGAGGTTTACGGGTAGAAGCCAGCACCCTCTTCGGCACAGGTATCGTGTTCTGGTCTTCATGGCAACCGACACACGAAACCACTTCGCCCGGCATACCCGTCAGCCAGCTGCGCATCCACTGTACGGCACGCCCCTGTGCATCGAGCGGTTGAAGGGAAACAGGCGTGTTAGCCGGAATCTTGAAAATAGCAGAACCGTCTTCTTCCACCGGAACAGTTCCCAGCAGGCGTTTGATATCCCAGCCAGCCTGAATACCATGATTATAATGGTCGGACAAGGTCCGGCGATAAGCATATTCATAGGCATAGACACGGAACGATTTGATCTCTCCGCGCGGTACGCCTCTCAATCCTTCCCCTTCATAAATATCCTGAATAAACACTGTCGCTTCCTTTTCATTCGGTTTGATACGGTCAGGGATAGCCGGAGGAACCGGTGTACTCTTTACCGGAACGGAATAGATCATACCGGCTTCATCCGCATTGGCTACCAATGTCAGGTTATCGTAAATATCCACCAGATAAACACCCCAACGGCTATACGGAGACAGCTTGGCTGTTACGAGGAATGTCTCGTCGGTCAGCGGATACGGTTTGATGAACTGAGGCCACACACCGTTCACCAACTCATCCTTTATTTCAGGGATGATCGGACGACCGCGGAAAGGCAATTCCTGGATCATACCCTTTTCTTCTTTACGGCTCTTTGCCGGGTCAAAGATCATCAAACGGCCGGAACGTGCCACGCCGTGATGCCCGGAGATAACACCGACAAAACGGTTGGTACGTTTCGGTAACGGTTGCACGTCGAAAATACTGTTCGGGAACATGGAACCGCTGCCATACAACGACTTTTGTTCCGTTCCGTCCGGATTCATATGCATAACTATACGGGAGAAGTAATGCGTCAGGTCGGTATATTCCCAACGTACATACATTACTTTTCCGTTTGCCATCACTACCGGATGCCAGTTCGCATCCTGGTCGAATGTCAGGCGGCGCAGGTAGCCGTTACTGGGGTCATACAAAACCATATTACCCACCGCATCACTGCCGTTTACACAAGGAACGCCCTGATAACCGATATTGGAAATCGCCAGCATGCGTCCGTCAGGCAGATAAGTTCCGTCAAAGAACTCCAGATCCGGTTCAGGTATATTGGTTACCTGTCTAGCGTCTCCCCCATCGATATTCAGTTCATGAACCTGCCATCTCCGTGCCGTATCCAAAGCGGTAAACATCAATCGCTTCCCGTCCCAGTTCAATACCAGGTCGGTGACAGAGGAACCGTCTACAGCCGGTTTATAAAGTGTCTTTTCACTGAGATCACCGCTTTTCAGACCGGATAACTCAACCAGTTGGGCCTTGAAGTTCTTACGGCTTGCAGAACTCAGGTTCGACCAGTTATTCGGCTGGATACCCAGACTGCCCGCACCTACGAAATTAGCCCTTTCTCCCAGGTCAAACTTAACCGTCAACATTTTGTCGACATTCACATCCGGGCTCATCAGCATCAGTTTACGTTTCAGCGTCAATGCCTTGTTTGCCTTATCGACAGCCTGGGGATCACCGGTATAAATACCGTCAAATCCTCCGGTAAGCAACGATTTCAGTTCACCGAAACGTTTATCCGCCAATGCGGCATCAAAGCCGGAGTTTTTCTTCATGATACCCAACGCTTCCTGAATCGCTTCCGGCTTCATCCATTCCAGTTCTGCCTGTATCTCCAGGACAGAAAGCAAACGGGCAGCCAAACTCTTATACGCTTCCATCTGTTTGGATGGGGTCGACTGGGCAGCAGCTTTATCCAGTTCCGCCTGAAAATAAGAGTCGTTTTTCAGCTCTTTCATCATGGCAACCAGTCCTTTTTGCGTCCTGTCCAGTTGTTCAGAGGTAACCTCCTCTTTCGTCTCACAACTGGGTTGTGCGGATAGTATCCCTCCGCTTAACAGGCAGAAGGCCATACATCCTGTAATCAATAATTTTTTCCACATAGATGATTATTTTTTGGTGACAAATTCGTCCATCGCTTTCCCGTCCATATACTCTTCATCCTGCGAAGTATACAGGCCATCCATCACGTAATTTGCCTGTGGGAATGCAGCCAGTATCTTACGGATGAGCGTTGCTTTACCGGATCTGTATAGGGGGGCATTGGTGTTCCACAGTTGACCATGGATATCTTTTTCCGGAGCGGAAATAAGAATATCTCTGATATCCATTTGTTTCAGGCGATTCAAATCGGCATCCAGGCCGGCTTCATTATTCAACAGCAGCGACAGGGCCGGTGCCAAAGTAAAATTCGGACGGTTCACTTCTCCCACCAGTTTCTGAAGTCCTTCGATCGTATCAGGTGTACGGGAAACAGATTGTCTCAATAATAAACGGATATTTTTCTTCGCCGCATAGTCGGATAATACCTGGAAAGATTCTTTCAGTGAGGCATAGAACTGTTCCATCGTATAATTGTTCTCGATGGTCCGCTGGGTAGATATCAGCAATTCGTCAGCCCCCAGTATTCCCATCTTATCGATAACACCTTTCATAATCTCCATACTTTTCTGATAGAAAGGAGGGTCATTATTTACGATCCTCAAATCGGGATAGAGATTCAAACCGGAAGTCAGATCGACTGTCATTTTCAGTTTTTGCCGTCCCAGCCAACCGGCTTCCTGCCTCAAGGCTTCTTTTTCCTTATTATGCAGATAGCGCCAGTCGATTACGACGCGGTCATAATGCTCGAAGAACGTCGGACGTGAAAGGATCTCTTCCTTCACATCCCGGATATTACGCAGCACAAGTGCCCGTCCGGTTGTATTCGGGACCGGGGTACTTTCCGGCATGACTGCCACATCCGCCCCATTATCCAGGCGGACACGGAAAATACGGACATTCCCACCGGCTATCGTATGGGAGGTATTTTTACCAACCGATGTATTCAACATTACTTTCGGAGTATAACCCACCGCTTTCATTTCCGAACAGTCGGTCGGCAATTCCTTGATGGAAACGATCTTTCCCGCCTTTGCCCTGATCGAGAAATCTTTCGGCTCCCAATATTCATTGGAGATCAGGACGGTATATTCACCGCTTCCCCTGGAACAAGTCACAAGGCTCAATTCCGGATTGGTCTCAAACAGTTGCATAGAAGCAAAAATATCTTCCATCAATGCTTTTGTATGATTCAGTATGGGATAAGGTTTGTCCAACGGCTTTTCTTCCATCACCTTTACAGGTAATTCACATTGCGGTTGCTCCGTAACTCCATAAGGAGAAGCAAGAACCGTCACTTTCCCTTTCCCGGCATTCAGTTCGACTGCAGCCGGAAGTTCATTACTTTTTTGCAATACGGTAGCAGATGCAGGATAGACTAACTCCGCCAGCGTATAAGGTGCGCGTTCCTTCAACGACTGTCCTTTATAAGTTACCGGGGCAGTACATACCACGGTCTTTTCTCCGGTACGGATACCGGCTATTCCATCCGGCATATTCTTCAAAGAACCGGCCGTAATGACCAGATGCCCGCCTTCATTCACATAAGCATTCAGCTTATCATTAATTTCTTTGCCCGGACGCAGCTCATCCGCAATGACCAATACCGGATACTGTTTCAACACCCAGAGGGGAGCATCACTCATCAGGCAGTCGGCAATATCTCCGTAAGGGTTCGGAGCGATAAACCCTCTTTCATCTTTATAATAAGAGGCATCCTGATAGCCCGGATATAAAATATCGAGCATACCGTCGGTCAGATAATCCGGTAATTCGTACGGTAAATTGCCCCATACTTTATAAGCCTGTCCCGAATATAAATGACGCGGGAATGACCAGCCGGAAAAGAAATCGGTCATCAACGCCACCGGTGTGTACATTATACCCGGATCACCATGTTTATCTATCCATTTAACAGCACTCTGCTGTATTTTACCGATCGGGCTGAGCTGTTTATCGTCGATCCGCATAGAGCCTTCAAAACCAACAGCCACGCAATCATACATCAGATGGGTATAGATCAGTCGTTTCAACAATCCGAGCGAAGTACCCTTCAACGGACCTCCGCTACCGTAGTCTTCATCAATATTAGTCGCATTCGAATCGTATGTCTTATATCCCCAACGGTTCCATACGGAAGCATTTCCGAACCAGTTAACGCCATATTGCTTACCGGCGCCACGGATAAAAGAATAATAGATCTGTGAATTGGGTAACCCCTGGGCTGTCTCGGCTCCGATCAGCGTATATACTCCTTCCTTCAGGAAATAATGCCCGAAATTCAGAGAAACCAGCGTGGCCATTTTATTCCCCAACTGATCGCCCATTTCCTGGAAATGACGTTGGAAATTAAAGTATTGTTGTCGACGGTCTGCCCCTAAAGGATACATCCGGGGAGCAAAGCTACCAACATAACGGCCGTCCTGTTCACCGTTATCCATACCCAGCCAACGGTCTCCCAGTTCCGTTTCAAAAAGATTCAGTACGCCGTCAGGAATAACGAACTGGGTCCAGTATCCGCCCGGGCCGGAGCCGGGAATATATCCCCAAAGGTCAAACAGATAAAGATTCCTTTTCTTTATCTCGGCAACGACCTCTTTCAGGTTATCCTGAAAAACCAGCGGATAGGAAACCCAAAGGATATCTCCAAGCTTATCTTTAACCACCCATTGATCGAGTTTTTGTTTATAATCCCCGGAAAGGTCACGAAGGGCTATAAACTGAATTTTGTTATTAAAAAAAGAGACATCCGGCGATTTCACATGATGACGCAGGTAATCGGGATGATGAGACGGGATCATTTGATAAGGATACAGCTTGATACTATTCTGTGCAAGCGGTCGGTCAGGATACAGTAATCCCAACAAAACAATAAGTATAAGAATCTTTTTCATAAGTATTTATTATTGTTGTTGCGTTAACAAGCCGACAACTGATAAGCCGATCATTTCTTATCGCAACAAAGATGCGTTTATATTTTGAGATTATGTTACTTTTCGTTCATAAAAAAGTTAATAATCTACGAAATAGAATCTATTTATACCCGAATGATAACAAATTACTTCAATTCGATCAGTCCAGAGAAGCCGGTAAATACTCTTTCAAAACCAGCCGGAGTTGTGCCAATGCCTTTTTCTGATACAATTTAACGGCATTCACGGAAACACCCATTTCTTCCGAAATCTCTGCATAGCTCAGATTTTTATATCGGCTAAGTTCAAAAACCCTTTTATATTGAGGAGGCAATTCTTTCACAGCTTTACCAACCCGTTCTATCAGTTCTTTGGAGAGAACATAATCGAGAGGGGATTCATCCAACGAGAACAATGTATTCCTTTCTGCTATATTGTCATCCAATTCTATATATTCAGGTTGATTTCGTCTGAGATACGACAGGCACGCATTATGAACCGCCCGAACCAAATAAGCCCTTATAGAGGTCTTGATAACCAATGTTTCCCGGTTTTCCCATAGCCAGCGAAATACATCTCCGACAATTTCTTCTACGATATGCTTTTCTGTGATATAAGAACGTGCCTCGTAACAAAGAAAAACATAGTACTTTTTGAATAAAAGCTCAAAAGCCTTATGATTCCCTTTTTGTAACTTTACAACCTCATCATGAATGTCCATCATAACGCATAAAAAAGATTGTCAATCAAACTCATTATCAGAGTGTTTTATAACACCATACATCAAATCCAATATTGCATCGGGAACACAAATGACTAGAAAAAACGTTCCTTTTTTTTAGTCATTATTTTTCAATTAAATCAGTTGATTTTTATATCACGATAAGAATGACATCTATCACATTTTTAGTACATTTAAAGGCTTAAATCATGAAATATGAGGCTAGCATGATGATGACTAAAAAAAAGGAACGTTTTTTTTAGTCACCCTTTTTCAGTCATAAAAGCTTTGATAAACAAAGAAAAGCCCGAATTTATATACTCTCTATAATTCCAGGCTTTTCCCTATTTAACAGATATTCTCACTTAATCAATAAGCAGGGTCCTGAATAAGAACACCAGCCGCTTTATCTATCTCACCTTGCGGTAAAGGAAAATACATAAATGCAGGTAAAAATTTCTTTGCATAAGTAGGTTCACCCGGATCAACCATTCCGTTCAATTGAGTAAGAATCTTCCACTGTTTCATCTGGAAATAACGAAGACCTTCAAAACACGTTTCCACACGCCACTCACGACGAATCCGTTCACGCATCTGTTCTTTTGACAAACCATCAGGGAGAGCAGGCTGAGCAGAGCGAAGTCGTATCAGATTTACGGCATCATAAGCCTTAGTTGTCGGACCATTAGCTTCATTTTCCGCTTCTGCAATCATCAATAAAACATGAGCATAACGAACAATTATAACATCGGCATCCGAAATAGTTTCATAACCCGGAGCTGTAGCCATCGGTTGAATTAACTTCAAACAACCAAAACCTGTGTTACATTGTGAGTTTGTATTAATTACATCTGGGAATTCCGGTTCCGGGAACTTCAAAATACCAGTCTGAGAGATACTTTCCGATAAGCGTCTATCACGATTTTGGAATAATTTTTCTCTTTCCTTTATCATTTGATCTTTCTTAGAACCATCCGTCGTATAAATCAGGCTTTCATCAACAGGAACAGTCAATGGAGACTCCCCCCATTTCAGACCATCGGTACATTCAAATTCATTGACTAATGAACGTGTTGTTGACAATGTATTCCATGCAGCATAATATAAATCCATAGAATTAGTTACGTTTGGAGCTAAATATCTAACAGACCAAATAATTTCGGGAGACGCCAATTGTTTAGATGAAACAAAGTTATCACGAGTACTCGCAGCCAAAGAGTAACCTTTTACACTTTCCAGCAAAGAAACGACTTCTTTCATTACTGACTGGTCAGCCACACCTTGGTCATTGTAGCCGTTAAACATCATAACACGAGCCTTCAATGCCTTTACAGCCGATGAAGTTAAATGTCCTGTCACTTGTGAATCAGAATAAAGAAGATCCGGTAAATCATTAATTGCCTCATCATAATCTTTTATGATTTGCTGAAAGATTTGTTCACGTGTAGCTTTTGGCTGATACATATTATCCATTGTCAAAGTTTCCAATACCAGAGGTACTTCTTTATAGCATTGGAACAGGTAAGAATAAAAATAACCACGCAAAGCCTTACACTCAGCCATCATTGTTTTCTTTTCTTCCGCTGTTATATCTGTTTTTGCATATTGATCCAGTTGATCCATCAATAAATGAACACGAGCAATGCCTTTATAGCAAACATTATACATTTTTGTCACAAAACCGCTTGTGTAAGATGTCAAATCTCCTTGAGCTATTGTTCTGGAGCGACCATATGTATCTTCATCATATTGCGTATTAGCATTATCACTCAAACCATCAAAACAAGGGATACGATCTGACAATACTCCATTATTTGCATTTTTAGTATTGTCATTGTCAGCATACATAACAGAATAGCATCCAGCTAAAGCAGATACAAAATCACTTTTCTTTTGCCAGAAGATAGACTGAGACGGAGATGATGGAGGATCTTTCTGCAAAAAGTCAGAACAAGAAGTTGCACCACCTAATACGATGGTCGCCAACATTATATTAATAATCTTTTTCATTGTAGTCTTAGCAATTAAAATTCAACATTAACACCAAATGAACAAATCCGGTTTTGAGGATAAGTAGCTTCCCAACCATTACCTTTACGTTCCGGGTCAATACCCTTATACGGAGTAATAGTAAACAAGTTATCACCAGAGAAATAGACTCTTAATCTTGAAATAGAAGCTTTTTCTGTGATTCGACGAGGTATTGTATAACCAAAAGTCAGGTTCTTCAAACGGAAATAAGATGCATCTCTAAGAAAATAGGTATTATCCCTTGTATTCTTAGTTCCTCCCATATTGTCATAATACAATTTAGGATTCTTTGCTCCGTAAGGATTTTCAGGAGTCCACATATTTTCCAGATAATCATATCTTACAGCTCCACCCTGGGCAAACGGATGTGCACCAAAATAAGTTGTATAATATTTCACATTTCCAACTCCTTGTCCAATCAATGACAAATCAAATCCCTTCCAGCTAGCTCCGGCAGTCACAGCATATTCACAAGCCGGGAAACGACCAGAAACGGTATGACGATCATCACTATCAATTTTACCATCCTTATTCCAATCCAGATATTTCAGGTCACCAGGCTGAGTATCATCATTAAACTGTTTCGGAGAAGCATCTATTTCTGCCTGATCAGCAAATACACCTACACATTCCAGCATATAAAACTCACCATAAGGCATACCTTCCTGGCGAATTCCATAATCACCATATTCTACCTTACCGAATTCAACCAATTTATTTTTATTATGTGAAATATTGAAGCCTACATTATATTGGAAACCCTTCATTGCACCTTCTGTGATCATATCATTCCACCCCATAGATAATTCAATACCTCTGTTTTGAACTTTTCCATTATTTACAGTAGGGGCACTTAGTCCCAACAAATCAGAAACCTGTGAAGAACGCAATATGTCACTGGTTTCCTTATTATACCATTCAAAAGTAAAATTCAAACGATTTAGCAACATCAAATCGATACCGACATTGGTAATTGCAGTCGACTCCCACTTGATATTACGGTTCGCATAAGCTATCTGCTGATAACCAACAGTCAAATCCCCCTTGTTAAACGGATAATCTTCTACTCCGGCAATCATTGCCTGATAAGGATATAAACCAATATTTTGGTTACCTAGTTTACCCCACGAACCTCTGATCTTCGCATTGGTTAACCAAGCCCAATTCAAATTCTTCATGAAATCTTCTTCAGTGATACGCCAGCCTGCAGAGAAAGAAGGGAACCATCCCCAACGATTTTCCGATGAAATTCTGGAAGTACCATCCAAACGCATATTTGCTTCAAATAAATAACGATCTTTAAAGCTGTAATTAAAGCGACCGAAACCAGATTGGATAGCCCATTCTTCAACCTTTCCTTCATTACTCCAACCAGTTTGACCTCCTGCATCAATTGTTGGCAACTCAAAAGCATAATCACGTCTATAAGCCTGTAATGTCTGATATTTCTCCGTTTCCTGGTTATAACCAACCATCAAAGCAAAATTATGATTCTTATTTGGTGTAGTATATTCATACTTCAGATAAGTATATAAGTTGGTATAGAAACGACGCTCATCTTTTTCAGTCAAGCCTAAACCTCCTTTATCTAAAGTTCCCATCTGTTCACCACTATGATAAAGATAAATAGGTTCAGACATACCTCTCCAATCTTTACTTTTATCAGACTGCAAACGAGCAGCACCTTTTGTAAACCATGTTAGACCTTTCACCGGAGTAACTTCCAACCACAACTGAGTATTAATATCAAAATTCTGATAATTCTTCATTGTGTTGGTACCGATAACAGCGGGCATATTCTTATTATGACCTTCAAACTCATAAGCAGAGGCAGTCCAACGAGTAACACCTGAACCATCATCCGGAAGCCACGGTTTATATGTAGGAGCTTGTGCCAATGTGGAAAGGAAAGCATCTCCCTGACCTTGACGTGGTTCTTTCCGATCACCATACATCATGTTGGAATAAGCACCCACTTTAATAAAATTATTTACTTGAGAAGTCAAATCTAACGTTACATTGTATTTCTTATAATCAAATCCCCTCATTGTTCCAGGCTGGTTCACATAATTCAATGATAGATTATAAGTCGTTTTATCCGCATTTCCTGCTATTGACAAATTATGTGTTTGTACAACAGAAGTCCGGAACATATAATCAAGCCAATCGAAGCTAGGATACTCTTCGCTTCCCGCATTTTGACGATAAGCATCAATAATATCCTGTGAATAAAGATCACTCCTTCCCGAATTAGTCTTGGCAATATTAGACCATTCCATAAATTCAACAGAATTAGTAACGACATCATACATTTTTGTTGGGCTATAAAGACCTACATTTCCATGATAACCGATCGTCACCTTTTGTCCGTTAGAAGCACCTTGTTTAGTAGTAATAAGAATTACGCCATTCGCAGCACGAGCTCCATAAATAGAAGCAGAAGCTGCATCTTTCAAAACAGAAACACTCTCAATAACGCTTGGATCCAAATTTGTCATACTTCCAGGGACACCGTTAATTAAAATCAACGGATCAGAACCGGCATCAGAGAAAGTTCCCTGACCACGGATACGAAAACTAGCCTCTTCATTACCTGGCTGTCCTGTTCCCTGATTTACACGTAAACCCGGAATTTGCCCCTGTAGCAATACAGCCGCATTGGCCACCGGACGCTTCGAAATTTCTTCCCCTGTTACAGCTGTCACAGCACCTGTCAAATTCAATTTTTTCTGTGTACCAAAACCTACTACAACCACTTCATCAAGAGCTTGGGAATCTTCTTTTAAGATAACAGAAACTACAGATTTATTTCCTACCGGAATGGTTTGCTCTATATAGCCTATATAAGAAATCTGCAAAGTGGCTCCTTCAGGAATATCCAAATTAAAATTACCATTTACATCTGTAACAGTACCAATAGTAGTTCCTTTTACCACTACATTCGCACCAATAACAGGCTCTTCATTCGGATCAAGAACACGTCCTGTAATACGCTTTGTCTGTTGTTCTACAGCCCCAGGTCCCACCTGTCCGGCACGAGTAATAACAACATGACGATCATTGATTTCATAGTGTACATTCCGTCCGTTAAACAGCACGGCCAATACTTCATTAATAGACTTGTTGTCCAGGGAGACAGATACTTTTTCATCCAGATTGAGATCTTTAACATCCAGACTGAATGAAAATTCACTTTGGCTCTTGATGGATTCAATAGCCTCACGGATCGTGGCATTTTTAAGATTTAAGGAAAGCATATGCTCAGTTGCATACGTACTCGCACTAAGAGTAAGCGTTCCGGCAACAAGAAATACACCGGCCAAATTTGCCAGACGTCCTGCTCTTGTAGCCAATAAGTCCTGAACAGATTTTCTAAATGTTTTTTTCATACTTCACTTGTTTAAGATTTAACTTTTTAATTACTTGAAAAAAGGGTTCCTGATTTTTTACCCCACGGTTACTACTACTTTTTCCTCATTCACATTTACTTTTGGGTTTGACTTATGTTAATTGAAAATTCTAACAAATTCCGGTTTCACCTCATACCTGAATTTATTGCCGGAAGACAATATTTCCAGTACTTTTTCTATCGACACATTCTCCTGAAAATCTGAATAATAGACGATATGTTTTAGTTTATCGCTTTCTATCCGGATCGGTATATTGTATAGGCGTCTCAATTCTTTTGCTATTTCTTCAAGCGGAACCTTATCAAAGGTCATCGCTCCGTTACGCCAATTCTCTATATGGCTGGCATCCACCGAATCGACCTGTATGGTCTGAGTCATTTTCTTGAAGGTGAATCGCTGGTTTGGTTTCAGTACGACCGGGGCGGCATCGGTCAGAAAATCTCCGACCTTCACCGCTCCCTCCTTGAGGGTTACTTTCACCTCTGAGTCTTCTTCATAGGATTTTAGATTGAATTTAGTACCGAGAACCTTCACTGTTAATTTCCCGGTATTCACCACAAAGGGTAATTCTTTATTTTTGCTTACTTCGAAATAGCCCTCCCCCGTCAATCCGACATTTCTCGATTCCCTGGCAAAGTTCGAATCATACGTCACCTTGCTCCCGGCATTCAGCCAGACAACAGAACCGTCCGGAAATGTAATCTTTGATTTTGCCCCGTCCGGAACCTCAACCACATATTCTTTGTATTCTTCAACCATCTCCGAAGCCGATCGCTCCGATTGCCACAAAAAGAATAATGAAGAAACTCCACACAATAAAAGAATGATAGCGGCAGCTGAAAATGTCAATGCACGGCGATAGAAATTGATCCGGTTAGCCGGTTGGGTTTCTTCCTTAAACTTACCGATGGCACTTGCAACATCGAAACCATCGGTATTCGACATTACTCCGGTCGCTTTCCATATAGCTACCGTATTTTGGAAATATTCCCTATTCTCCGGTTTTTCTTTGATCCACTGCCGTAAAACAGCATGGCTCTCGGCATCCAGAGATCCATTCAAAAATGATTGTATATAATTATCTATTTGCACCATTTACTTTAATTTATGAGTGGAAAATATCCCTCATCATAATTAAAGGCGCAGAAAAAGAGAAGGAGGGTATATGGACTTTCATATTTTTATAATAAAAAAAGCCACACACTAATAATCTTTCTTTATTCCCTAAAAATCAACGTTTTTCTTTTGTTCTTACAATTAAATAAATATACTTTTGAAAAGTGAATGTAAATAATCGGCTCCTAACTAGCTGCCTCTGACAGTTTAGTTCTTCTCTTCATATCTATATTTTATAAAGAAGTTTTACGAATTAAAAATCAAATTAGCATGAAAACCAGAGGTCGTTTAATCACAATTCTAACAGTTTTATTTTTTGCAGTTAGTACTATTTATGGGCAAGAGACTCAAAAAAAATTGAAAGTAGAAATCAAGCCTGTCCAATCGGAAATACAGGCAAACTCTTATGTTTATCCCACTGTAACATTAACGTATGCTGTCTTTGATGATCATATCGATGTATATGGAGCATTAAGCAGTATTGAAGGTGTCACAAGTGTTGAATGGTGGGCTAACGGAACTGGAGGTAATTTTACCTTTTCTAAATCTCCTTCTAGTTTATCAATAATAACACTTCCAATCGGGACGTATCGAGTATCATGTAGTCCAAAGCCCGGAGGTTCTCCTTCATATTATTTAATATGGGTCTATCCGGACGGTCACTATGATGAAACCAACAAGTAAGAAATAAATTAAATATACTGTCTCTAAAATATTAAATCGGGACAGTATATTTTTCTATACCTAGTTCTGACACAGGAGCACCCCCCATAAAATCAAAAAGATTATTATTACAGCAATATACAATCATTATGCAACAATATCAACCTAATAAACAACACTACCATTTACAAATGCTCATCATCCGGCCGGAATATAACTACATTATTTAACAATTCACCCGCTTTAAAGCTTTTCACAGATTTACATTGTATTTTTTGAAGTTCGTTTAAAACGAGTTTTTTCTCATTTTAAACAAGAAGAGGGTTCGTTATTAAATGAAATATATGTTAAATTCAGTTGCCATTCAAACAGGAGAGCGGACTTTTGCGTTAAAAACACATGCTATAAAACATTTTTATTTCGCTAAAAGATTCAAAAACGAACCACAAACAGATTAGCATACAAATAGCAAATCCCATCTATTTCAAACAAACCGTTCGATATTACCGTCTAGCGCACCAGTTTGCTTCATTTTCCACTCTAACAAGTCCAATATGACAACACACAACTATTCCACAGTCGCATAAATTCGCACGGACATATACCGGAATACATACAACAAAATCTCCAACAAGATAAAATAACATTTTGCCAATTTTATTTATTTGAACTACTTATCATCGGGATATTGAAATCCTGTATGTCGATATATAGATTATTTTTCCGTATTTTTGCAGGCAAATAATTCAAAGTATATATATAATAATGGATCATAATCCCATAAAGATACCCTCACCTTTACTTTCACTGGTTCCCATACTTGTATTGGTAGCCCTTTTGTTTGTCACAATCCGGATATTCGGCAGCGATGCCCTGAGCGGAGGAAGTCAGGTGGTATTACTTACAGCCACAGCTGTTTGTTGTCTGATCGCTATGGGATACAGCAAAGTGCGCTGGAAAGCAATCGAACTGGCAATGATCAATAATATATCCGGAGTGGCTACGGCTTTGATCATTTTATTGATCATCGGGGCTTTATCCGGTAGCTGGATGATAAGCGGAGTCGTCCCGACACTGATCTATTACGGGATGCAGATCATTCATCCCAGTTTCTTTCTGACATCCACCTGTGTTATCTGTGCCATCGTTTCCGTTATGACCGGAAGCTCCTGGACCACCATAGCAACCATCGGTATCGCCCTCCTGGGCATCGGGCAAGCACAAGGATTTGACGATGGCTGGATTGCCGGGGCTATTGTTTCCGGCGCTTATTTCGGAGATAAAATATCCCCGCTTTCAGATACGACCATCCTTGCCTCATCCGTAACGGACACGCCGCTGTTCAAGCACATCAAATACATGATGATCACCACAGTTCCGTCCATAGTGATCACATTAGTGATCTTTACCGTAGCCGGACTGACACACGAAGCAACCGCTTCCGACCAGATTGCCATGTATTCTGCCTCTTTAAAAGAGACATTCGATATTTCTTTATGGCTGTTAATCGTCCCGATCATAACAGGTATCCTTATAGCCAAACGCATACCGTCTATCATCACCCTTTTCATTTCCACAGCTCTGGCCGGCATATTCGCTCTGATCTTCCAGCCCCATCTGCTACAGGAAATATCCGGTTTGCCGATAGAGAACATGCAATCACAGTTCAAGGGACTAATCATGACCTTCTACGGTAGCACACAGATCCAAACGGGGAATCCGGATTTGAACGAATTGGTTTCCACCCGGGGCATGAGCGGTATGATGAACACGATCTGGCTGATCATCTGCGCCATGTGTTTCGGTGGGGCTATGACTGCCAGTGGAATGCTGGGAAGCATCACTTCCGTATTTATCCGTTTTATGAAACGGACGGTAGGACTGGTCGCTTCAACGGTTGCATCCGGTTTATTCCTGAATATCTGTACTGCCGACCAATATATTTCCATCATCCTGACAGGTAATATGTTCAAAGATATCTACCAGAAAAAAGGATATGAGAGCCGTCTGCTGAGCCGTACGACGGAAGATTCTGTGACCGTCACATCGGTACTTATCCCCTGGAATACCTGCGGTATGACACAGGCGACCATTCTGGGTGTCGCTACACTGACCTATTTACCTTATTGTTTCTTTAATCTAATCAGCCCGTTGATGAGCATAACGGTTGCCGCCATCGGGTACAAAATAAAAAGGATAAATGAAAAAGCTGAAAGTATCGCTACTGACTAGAGTCATTATTGCCATCGCTGCCGGTGTTTTATTCGGCCAGTTTTTACCGAATGGCATCGCACGTATCTTTGTAACCTTCAACTCGTTGTTCGGGAACTTCCTTTCGTTCTCCATCCCCCTTATCATCCTGGGACTGGTAACACCTGCTATCGGAGACCTGGGTAAAGGGGCCGGAAAACTGCTGGCTATTACGGCCCTGATCGCTTACGGCTCTACTATCTTTTCCGGATTCTTTACTTTTTTCAGCAGCTCTGCCATCTTTCCCCATATCCTGCCTGCCAATGCAGAACTGACGGCAATGGATAATCCGGAAGATTTCATGCTGGCACCTTATTTCACTGTGGCGATGCCTCCCCTGATGGATGTAATGACGGCTTTGCTCCTGTCGTTTACGATCGGCCTCGGGCTTTCTTATATCAACGGCAATACCCTACGGGATGCATTCAACGACTTTCAAAAGATCATAACGATACTGATCGAGGCTGTGATCATACCGCTTCTACCTTTGCATATCTTCGGTATTTTCCTGAATATGACGGTTAGCGGACAGGTAATGAGTATCATAGCGATGTTCTTGAAAGTGATCATCGTCATATTCGTTCTCCATGTAGTGCTTTTAATCATCCAGTTTTCTGTTGCCGGAGGTATCAGCGGCAGAAATCCGTTCCGGCTCCTGAAGAATATGTTGCCGGCTTACGCAACCGCTCTGGGCACCCAGTCCTCGGCAGCAACCATACCGGTAACACTGGCACAAACGATAAAAAACGGGGTCCGGGAAACCATTGCAATTTTTGTTGTGCCTCTCTGTGCCACAATCCATCTATCCGGTAGCACGATGAAGATCACGGCTTGCGCTATGGCAATCATGTACATGGCCGGAGAACCGGTCACTTTTGCCGGAATGGCTGGCTTTATCATGATGCTGGGCATAACGATGGTAGCAGCTCCGGGTGTTCCGGGAGGGGCGATCATGGCAGCCCTGGGATTATTACAGAGTATGCTTGGCTTCAACGAGACCTTACAGGCTTTGATGATCGCACTTTATATTGCGATGGATAGCTTCGGTACGGCGTGCAATGTCACTGGTGACGGGGCGATTGCCATTGTGGTAGATAAAATTGCAGGAAAGCAGCAACCGTCTCCCGAGATCACCGAATAGATTTTGATGAAACATTCAAATACGATTACTTTCATCTACATATCTTTTTCGGTTAGCTGCTTTTGCTTCTTTTCCCTGCCTGAGTCTATACGAGAAAGAAAGACGAAAAAGCCTTCCCAATTCCCTTTCACGACTATTATAAAACCGTCCGGGCATTCTCACTTCTCCTTTCAGCAGGTTGGATTCGAAGATGTCATCGACAGTAAAGGAGATGGTTCCATTACCCTTAAATATTTGCCGGCGTATTCCGGCATTAGCTATAAACATGGGCTTAAATGAATATTGTCCGTCAGCATTTTTCCCCCGATAGGATAAATTTATTTCCGCTGTCCAGTTCTTGGAGAATTCAAACTGGTTGTTTAAGCCTGCATAAGGAGAAAACAGGGATGCTTTTTCTTCTTTATCAAAAAAGAACCATTTATATCTTTTATAATTCAATGAGAGATTTGCACTCACTTTCCACCAGGTAACCGGACTGAAGACTGTGGAATTTAAACGCAATCCGTATGAGTAGCTGGATGATAAATTATCGGGATAAACCAATATCCGGTCGTTTTCTTCCAGATGGAAACTTTTGCTGATAGGGTCTTTCACATGTAAAAGGAAAAGACTTGCTTTCATCTTGTCTTTCCAGACAAAAGACAGTTCTATATTATCGGACAACGAAGGTTTCAAATCCGGATTTCCTTGTTCGTGCATATAATTGTCGAATATATAGACGAAAGGATTCATGTCATTGTAGTTAGGACGGTTTATACGTCTGGAATAGAGGGCAGACAAGGCATTCCCGTTCGGAAGCTTATATTCTAAAGTTACCGAGGGAAACAAATGCGTGTAATGCTGGGAGATTCCTTTTACATTTGTATTTTCAACCCTGAATCCTATTTGTGTGGATAGCCTGTCTGAAAAACGGGTTTCAAGCTGTAAATAAACAGCATTTATATTCTCATTATAAGAGAACTGTCGGCTCAGCTGAACATCTTCTTTCCATTCATTATCAGACCGATTGTGATAAAGGGTAAAATTATCGACAGAAACAAAGGATGTTTTTGCTCCGGCACGTACTTTGCTCTTACCTAACGGGAAACTAATATTACTTTCTCCCGCATAAATACGTATCTTCCCCCCCATATCACCTTTCAAGGTATCTTGTTTTTGTTGCCCTGAAACAAAGTCGTTGAAAGCATCATACTGAAACTGATTTTCAGGCTGATTGTGATAGACAAAATCGAAATAGTTATTCCATTCCACTTCTTCCTCCGGTTTGTACGACATATTTATGCCTCCTGCATAAGAACGGGGATATTTATTGTTCCTGTTACTCGTGAACAGTTCCGACCGCAATGGATGACCTGATTCGACAATCCGGGAGCTGATATCCCCGTCCTGCCTCCGGTCCATAATAAAACCGTTGGAATAGACTCCCAGATAGATTTTCGATGAGATATCATAATCAAATCCTACACGATAATAATGAGAGTCATATTTCCACTTTCTGTATGTATGCTGATGCATAAATTTACCCAACGGTTCCTGAGTGACCAAATCCAGGTCTTCCCGTATAACATTTAAATCATTGTAGCCTTTACCCGTGTAATAAGAATAGTCAGCAAACAGGCACAATTTTCCATCACGATATGCGTAATTAAAACCGACATCACCGCTGGCATATTTACCTTGCGTGTAACGAGAATTGACGGCAAGGCTGGTTCCTCTGAAAAAATGCCTGTCCATTTGCAGATTAATAATACCCGCATTTCCCGCTGCATCATACTGCGCCGAAGGATGGGTGATTAGTTCTATTTTACTTACGGAGGTTGCCGGTATAGAACGTAACAGGTTCATAAGATTATCTCCTGACAAATAGGTGGATTTGTTATTGACAATTATCTGCGAACCGCTCTGTCCGTTCAGTGATACGGTCCCGTCTTCACTAACGAAGACACCCGGCATTGTTTTTAATACATCCAACACATTGCTTCCAGCCTGGGTAAGAGGAGAAGACAGGTTGATAATTGTTTTCCCGGGAGAAAACACAATTTCGTTTTTAGCGGCTGTAACTGTTATCTCCGACAGACTGACTGCAGATTCTTTTAACCGAATATCTCCCATATCTATATTTTCGGTTTTGACTTCCAGAAAAGAGATATTTTTTTCAAACCCCAGCATGTAAATTTCGATCAGATAAGAGTTTTTTAAATTCGCATGAACCGTAAACAATCCATTTGTATCAGAAATCACTCCACTGACCAAAGTACTATCCTGTTCATGGTAAAGCATCACGGTACAATTGGGTATAGCCAGACCACTATCATCAATAATGCGTCCCGAAATCCTGATACTTTGTGCGTAAGTGTTCAGGGAGAAAAAGCCAATGAACAGAAGAACGGAAAAGAAGAATCTGTTGACCATAATATATCTTGTTTTAAGTTACTTACGGTCAAAATTATTCCGGTAAACCGCCTAAAACAAAAAATATTGACGAACGACATATATCGATGGATATACTACACTTTTTCTCCTTTTACTCCTTTTTGGGGGAAATGATATAACTGCCTAATATGCGCATCACATCTTCACGCTGGCTACGCCCGATGGGAAGTATCTTATCTCCTATTTTTAGTTGATTACCTGTTACAGCGTCAATTTTATTGATATTAACGATATAGGAACGATGTACCTGCATGAATAAATTTTGCGGTAATATGACCCCAAATTGTTTTAAAGGGATACTGACTATATCTTTCGATGACTGCGTATTTATAATGACATAGTTTTCCATACTCTCTATAAACAATATCTGCTCGAATATGATTTTCTTTAGCTGCTTATTGCTCCGGACAAAAACGTACGAACGCGAGTCGATTTCTTTTCCAGCCTTTTCCATAGTAACTTGTATGTTATTTATGGCTTTCATGAACCGCGCAAATGAAATCGGTTTTAGTAAATAATCTGATACATGGAATTCATAGCTTTTCAAAGCGTACTTTTCATAAGCTGAAGTAATTACAGTGAGAGGCGGATTTTCCATATTAGCTAAAAAATCGAGACCCGATAAATACGGCATCTCAATATCAAGAAACAATAAATCGACCTTCGTCGTTTGTAATAGATTATTTAATTCGATCGCATTCTTACATTCTCCTGCTAATTCCAGAATATCTACTTTCTCGATATATTCCCGCAACCCTTTACGAGCCAAAGGCTCATCGTCTGTTATTACACATTTTATCTTCATCTTATTCCATCTCTATAGTTAATGTTGCTGTGAACAAATCCTGTTCTTTGTTGATTGACAAATCATGTCTTCCTGGATAAAGTATTGATAATCTTTGTTTAAGATTAGTAAGTCCTATCCCTGCCTTTTGTTCGGATTCAGGATACCTTATGATTGTATTGGTTATTTTGAAAATAACCATATTACCTTGTTGACTTACCCGAATGCCGATATAAAAATTCCCATTTACATATTTGAAGGCGTTTTCGAGTAACGGATGAAAGAGTAACGGATGGATTTTCCTTTGGTTATCGGCTATCTCTGTTGAGAAATCCACTTTCACACCTTCTTCAATCCGAAATTTCTGAAATGCGATATATGCAGTAAGAATTTGAAGTTCATCCTCTAACGGAACCTGTTCTTCCGCATCATAAAGCCGATATCTCAACAAACCCGAAAGAAGCTCGATACCTTCTTTTGCAGCCATATTAGTTTCATCTACCAGAAAATAAATTGTATTCAATGCATTAAACAAAAAATGCGGATGATACTGGGCTTTCAGGAACTTCATCTCTGTTTCAAGCTGAGCAGCTTTTACCCTTTCCAATTCAAAGTTCTGCTCATCGACCTTTTTTCTATTATATTCATTCCGTATCAATGTAAAATAAAACAACAAGATAGGAACACAGACCATTACTGCAATTACATAATCTCTAAAGTAATCCGGCAGACTCAATAAAACATGTATAATAAAAACTGTAACAATAATGCATATAGAGAAGTAAGCTGCAGCCAACCCATATTCTTTTACAATATTTTTCCACCCTTTTTTATTTGTACTTCTTTTTACAAAGAGCAGATACAATCCCCTGTCAATTAAATAAAAAAAAGGAGGACTAATTATTAGTTCTCTCAGATGTTGTGAAGGTGTAGCCCAAAAAGTATTATCTATAGAAATATCGGTTACCAACCGTATTGCTTGTTGGCATATAACAGCTAATATTACAGGTGAAATCCATTTCTGTAAACGATACATCATATTTTATTTACGTTAGAATATCAAAAGCTCTCAAAACTACCTTCAAATTGAGATAGAATAAAATTTATTTGATGAATGTAAGCTTTTTCCTTCTAAACAGCAAATTTTCCTTTGTCAACTTCTTTTAGAACAGGACAATAATAGTTCTTGCAAAGTATTGGCACCTTTCTCACGCATCATTGCTACAGCGATATGTGCACAGGCATAAGCATCTGCCATTGCATGATGATGATTCGTCAAGTCATAACCGCAATAGGCTGCTACGGTATGCAGCTGGTGGTTGACCAGAAAAGGGTACATCTTTCGGGATAGTCGGCAAGTACAATAGAACTGATATTTGGGATAAGCCAGTTCATAGGCCATATGGGCGGCTTTCAAGCATCCTTCATCGAAAGGACTGTTATGAGCTACCAGAGGCAGATCCGCAATTTTCGGCGCTATCTTCGCCCAGACTTCTTCAAAGTCAGGAGCCTCGTTCGTATCTTCCGGTGTCAGGCCATGAACAGCAGTGGTCCACTGGGTATAATAATTGGGATACGGACGAATCAAACTATATGCCTGGTCGATAACCTGATTGTCTTCTACAATGACAACCCCGACACTACATACACTACTGCGTTTCCCATTGGCGGTCTCAAAATCTATTGCGGCAAAGCGTTCCATAAAGCGTTTCAATCATTTTTGCAAAGATAATCAATAAACACCAGGAGCTCGATAACATTCGCAGATTTCCACAGCAAAGAAATGGGGAGTAGGTTCCATTGATTTTGAACCACTCCCCATTTTTAATCATTCAGTTATTTCTGCAAAGTAACGGGTCCGATAAGTCCCGATTGCTGCAATGGCGAATCTTTATTATAGAATTTCCATGAAGTAAATGTATATCTATTTTTCACCGGACGCCGCTTATTCTTGATAAACCAATCCGGCAATTCTTTCAGACCATAACCCTGCGTATACTTATCGTAACCGCCGGGGCGATCTCCTGGAGTACCAGGATTGATATATTCGGCATCATCAGGATATTGTTCATCACCAATCATCCTGTTTGCCCAGGTATTGGCAACTTCTATTTCCAGAATATTCCCCTGACTTTTGAGTAAACCTTGTGGTACCTGCACCTGCCACGGCGTACACCAGACAATGCCTAACTCCTTTCCATTTAAAATAACCCGGGCCATATTTTTCACAACACCCAAGTCTAGTACCGATGCTGAAACATCTGCCGCATTAAATGAAATCTTGTATTTCGCTATACCAGAGTAATATTTGATTCCTTTATCCGGATTTTCAGCCCAATCATGCAATTTATCAAAGACAACTTGTTTAGGACCTCCCCAACGAGGATCAAAACTAACATTCCATTTACCTTCAATTTGTTGTACTTCCTCTTTTTTCCGAAAATTCGGAGTCCGCACCTTCCTCTCTGAAACAGGTTTGGTAAAAACCAGGAATCCGCTTTCACGAGGAAGCATTTCAACCGGGATTATGATACGTCCGTCAAAAACATCATACTCAGTAAGCTCACGCCGCTCCCCGTTAACAGCATTCCACCATTCAGGCTGAAGTCCGTTCCATTTAATGTTCACCTTCGCTTTCACCTTTTCTCCACCCCGATGGCTGATGAAATAAAGATCTCCCTGAGAAAGTTTGCGTTGCCCGTAAAGCATATCTTTTACTTCCCAAGGGTCTCCTGTAGATTGGAAAAACAACTCCGGAAGTCCCATTACTTTTTCCATTGCTGCATCTACCGGCATTCCGGAAAGAACACGTCCTTTTCCAAACTGAATATCAGATGCAGAGGTTGCTGATAAACCAAACCACAATTCAGAGATCAACCGTTGCATTCTCTCATCGCATTCCGGATAATTCTCCATGCTCAATGATTGAACAGGAGGAGGATTTCCGATTAAAATGGCACCCTGGGCAACCAAATCCCGTATTTTTGCCAATGCTTCCGGACGTAAACGTTCTCCTTCTTTCAATATCAACGCGTTAAATTCAGTGCCATGAGGCAAAACAAGCTTACCATCACGAACACTCAACTTTTCCAATAAAACATCATCCGTAAGACATACCTGGCGATAACGTCCTTCGATAAGCGTCGGCATGGAAGAGATTTTAGTAGGGTACACCAATGCATCGGCAACAGGTAGTCCTGCCTGCATCATATAATTACATCGGGCAAGATAGTTATGCCATGCTCCGGCAAAGGGCCACCAGGTAAGATACCGGCAATATTGTGTACCAAAATAGCCCATGGTGAATCCCGGTTGATATTTATCAGAGAATGCATTATGGTAAAATCCGTGTATATAAAACTGATTTACGCCTTTAGTCAATGCATAGTCCGCTTCGTCTTTCAATATCCACGGATCATTTCTCCAGGCACTTTGATAAGGTTCTGCGGTAAAAGCTTCAGCCCATATTACATTCCGCCCATATAAAGAAGATGCTTCCATCGATGTACCGATAATATCCGACGGAGGCCCTTGCCTTTTCCCGTGTTGGTCCAAATGTGATCTTACCCAGAATTCCACACCCGGCTTTTTAGATATCCCGGCAATAGACTGCCAATCGAGAGGAATACCAAAATAAGGTTCCAACAACCATTCCAGATTATTTTCATCTGCCAATTGCTGTAACTTTCCATGGAACCTTTCCGCATATAATTCGGAAATCGTTCTTTGCATATCCCAACGAAAACGATTTGTCAGTTCCTGATCTTTAATGACCATATTATTATCTTTCCACGCCGGCAACCAAAGAGAACAGTCATATCCTCGTCTTTTCTGAAATTCTTCAATAAAGTCATTTCCAAAATCCTGATAACCGGCTTCGTAACTGTCATTTTCAAATCCTTTGAAAGAAGTATACCCCTTCTGTTTCGCTTCCTTATTGATCCGTCCTACTATATTATCATACACAAGACGGATTGCATCCGGATCCATCCGGTCTACTTCATGCCCTACCGTTTCTATATCAGCAGGATGATTGAAACTGTTCGCTGTAACAAGTGCCATTCTCCATATATTCCACTTACCTTCAGGAACATTCCACACGAGTCTTCCATTTGCATCCATTTTATCGGTTAATACGATAATTTTATCCGGATCTATTATTTCCCCGGGTTTAGTTTCCGGAACAGCCAGTACCAGCATATCTTTATTAAAGGTTCCCAGATCAGGTATTTTCTGTCTATCCTTATTCCATTCAGGTATAGAAAATGAAGGAGTAGGGACATAAGCCTTTTCCAACACCGCATCAAAAGAGATAGGACCTTCTACCGTTTTCTTTGAATATGAAAGTCGTTTAAGACTCTTCTCTGCAGGGACCCACGGTCCGCCGGTATGACTCCAACCGGTACAAATGAATAATCTTACCTCTAATCCTAAACGATCGGATTCCCCTATGGCAAAATTCATCAAATCAAACCATTCATCGCTTAGGACTTTCACTTTCCCCGGATAATCGCGATATGAGAAAACATACGGCCAAGGTTGCTGGTCGGACATAACCATGATCATGGTTCCTCCGATCCCCTGGGCTGCCATAGCTTCCAAGTCTTTCGTAATTCCTTCCCTGCTCACCATTCCTCCAAGCCATTGCCAAAGGACATGCGGACGACAATCAGCAGGAGGTTTAACAAAATGCTGCTCCAGATCAGACGAAGCACTAACTACTCCCGTCAGAAATAAGAGTATTGATATTATAAAACTAACAGATCGTTTCATATTTACTTTATTCTTTACATATGTGATATTAAGACATTAATTAAAAACACAATTAATATCCTGGATTTTGTTCGATAGCCCCTAGACTTTTCTCTACTTCTGTCCTGGGGATTGGTAAGTAATAATTCTTAGGATAAAAGTTGCGTTGAAATTTTATCACCTCCGTATATTTCTTCGTCTGGTCGTTTTCTTTTATAATTTCCATCGAAATCAGAGGTTTCTTTTCTGTTTCTTCTGCGATTTTCCAACGCCGCACGTCAAAGAAACGATGATACTCAAGTGCGAGTTCTACACGTCTTTCATTTCGAATACGTTTTCTCAATGCTTCTCCGCTATCTGTTACATCAGGCATCTGAACACTGGACCGACGACGTACCATATTCAGATATTTTCTTGCGGTATCTTCATCGCCCAATTCGAATTTTGCTTCTGCATAATTCAACAGAATCTCTGCATAGCGAAAGAATATCCATGGGCTTGTAGGATTTTGAGAAGAGCCTGTCGGAGGTATAGATTCATCCAGGAATTTACGCAAATAGTAACTGGTTTCACTCGCAAGCCAAGTCGATCCTCCCCCTGTATAATCTTTATTATCTCTTCCTCCTTTAAATGTTTCCGTTTCACGCCCCTGCCATACGGAACCATCATATAAGATCGACGCATAGAACCGGGGGTCACGTCCTTCATATGGATTTTGAGGGTCATATCCTGAAGTCGGATCAGGACGATATGTTCCATCTGATTGTTCTACGCAAGGTAATTTTCCCGTAGCTTTCATCTCATATGAATTAACCAGGTTTTGTAACGGGTCCATTGTTCCCTGTCCGCCATCTCCGCTACGTCCTTGTACCAGACTAAAAACCGTTGAATTACTTTGAGTAAATTGTCGTGCAAATATGATTTCATCATTATCCTTTAGAAAAATCGATTCATAATCATCCTGAAGACTATAACGAGTATCTATTAACTTTTCTATAGCCTTCGCTGCTCTTTCCCAACGCGCCATATCATTGTCTGGATTATGGAGCGGACTTGCCCAATATAAAAGTACTCTTGCCATCAAAGCCTGACAAGCATCACCAGAAGCACGCCCAGTTTGATTTTCAGGCTGTCTATCCGGTAACATAGATTTTGCATCTTCCAGTTCCGTTACAATAAAATTCACACATTCTTCATAACTATTTCTGGGTATACTGTAGTCTTCGTTAAGCTCATACACTTTTGTTATAATAGGAACTCCGCCATAACACCATAACAGATGTGCATAAATATATGCACGCAGAAATTTCAATTCACCAAGCATTCCATTACGTTGTTCTTCTGAAAGAGGTGAATTTTGAGATTTATCAAAGAAAGTATTTATTTTCCTTATGTAAGAATAAGCCGTCCCCCAATAATTGAGATGAGTAGGTAAACTATTCACATTATCCGGATCTAATGCCCCGGCAAGCAATTCCTGTGAGGCACGATCATTTGATCGCGCCCAAAGCTCGTCTGTATAACTACCTTGCATATATTGATCAAACCCGTGGGGTAATGCAATATAACAACTATTCACATACAACTGCATTAAAGAAGGATCAGTCCAAACATCCTCATCTGAAAGCTTATCCAATGGCCTAAGATCCAATACATTACAAGAACCTAAAAATAAAACAAAGAGTACAGAGTATAGTATATATCTAATCTTTTTCATAACACTACTTTTTAAAAAGTTACATTAATTCCAAAATTAATTGTTCTTTGAACCGAATAAAACCAGAAATCATTAGTCTCTGGATCATATCCAAGATCTTTCATACTATCATATATCAGGAAAAGGTTATTTCCGCTGGCAGAAATACGAACATCACTTAAACCCATTTTATTAACAATCGGTTTTGGCAAGGTATATCCGATTTCAAGATTCTTTAGTCTGAGGAATCCTCCGTTTCTGATCCAATGGGTATTATAACCAGAGTTGAGACTTGTAGAACTAGCACGCGGCATCGTTGCATTTGAGTTGTCTGCTCCCGGAATCCATCGGCCATCGGCACGCCATTGTAAAAAACCACCCCAAGTATCATTCATCGCAGCGAAGAAGTTGGAATAGATATTACCTTTACCTTTGACCATAGGAACATTACATCTTTCCTGTCCCTGTAGAAGTACTGACAAATCAAAGCCTTTGTACTGGACAGTTCCCGTCAACCCAAATGTCATTTCAGGAATATCTGTTTTAGTGATCAATATCTGGTCTTTTTCATTAATCACACCATCTCCATTCGTATCTCTGAAAATCAGGTCGCCAGGGCCTGCATTCGATAGATGCGGATAGCTAGCCAGGTGTTCCTCATCTTTAAATATACCGATTGCATCATAATATAATTCAGAACCGTAAGGATTTCCTGTTTTAACCTGATAGGGTTCGGCAGCCGGAGCCTCATCTATAAATTTTACTTCGTTACGGGCGAACGCTAGATTTCCGGAAATAGAATAAGTGAAATCTCCCGCGGTATTATAATGAGTCAATACCAATTCAAATCCGCGATTAAGAACACTTGCAATATTCTCGTCCGGCAAAGTTATGCCGGTATAACCAGGAACTGTCGCATTACGTTTACCCAGAATATCATCTCGCATAGAACGGAAATAATCAAATTCCACTCCTAATTTTCCATTCCATAAATTTGCATCCAAACCCACATCCCAAGTCTTGGACGTCTCCCAGGTAACATTCGGATTAGGTACACGTGTTTCATAAATACCCTGGACATCCATATTGTTAACTACATAATTATTGCCGTAAGAATAAGTCATCAGGTACTGAAAATTATCTATTTTATCATTTCCCATCATACCCCAACTCGCTCTTACTTTCAAATTGTTCAACCAATCCATATTCTTCATAAATGATTCTTCTGACAATCTCCATGCAGCAGAGAAACTAGGGAAATAACCGAAACGGTTGTTTTTGGGGAAGTTCGATGAGCCGTCAACTCTCAAAGTTCCCTGCAGGATATATTTTCCCTTATAGTCATAATTCAATCTTCCAAAATAATTCTGTCTGGCAAACTCGCTACCATAACCTTCGATACCCCACTTCGTTTTATCCGTTCCTCCTACATTCAATATAGGAAGAGATGTCGATTCAAATTCCGGTTTACTGGCACTCAGATAATATCCCTTTGTCTGCGTCTGCTCATAACCTAACATGACATCCAGATTATGATCTCCAAAAGAATGAGAATAATCGGCTTTCAACAGAAGATAAATGGATGAAGGCATATCACTCCTGTCTTGCAAGGATGCTTTTGCCGGTCCCATACCATCCAGCCGTTTAACATATTCTCCTGTTGCTCCATCTTTATTATACACATAAGACGGCGTTTGGAATGTTTTCCAATATTTAAAACGTGCATCATACGAACCACGTGCCGTAAGAGCCAATCCTTTTACCCATGGAACTTCCCATTTCAATGACAGATTTCCCTCGAATTTACTATTCTTAATCTCATGCCATCCCGCATTATCATTGATCATATTAACAATATTCTGATCACCTCGCAAGGGTTGAAGATGGTCGGTCCCTGGCCAATATAATTGCCAATGTGGCGCATAAAGGAAAATATGACTAATTAAATCATAAGCACTGTAATAAGGACAATGACGAGAATCATATTGACCTGCGACATCCAGACTTGCAGTCAACCCATGTGCTACTTTAACATCTATATTAGAACGAATATTGTATTGGTTGTATTTAATAGTGCTCCCTTCGAATTGTCCATTCTGTTTCAATTCACCTAAAGACAGGAAGTAATTTACCCGGTCACCACCACCTGAAATCGATAAATTCGTACGGTGTTGTGGAGTCCAATTGCGAATCATTTCATCAAAGAAATTGGTTGAAGTATATCCGGGCTCCGTTCCAACTCTAAATTTTTCCATTTCTTCCGGTGTATAAGCCATAACAGGTTGTGTATTCGGGTCGGCATGCTCCCTGACACGGATTTCATTTGCTACAGATGCAAAGGTATAAGCATCCGCCATTTTAGGATTCCTGGTAGGCTGGGCAAATGTCTGATTATATGAAAAATTAATTGTCGGTTTCCCTTTTACACCTCTCTTTGTTGTAACAACGATCACTCCATTAGAGGCACGTGAACCATAAATAGCGGCTTCAGAATCTTTCAGAACGTTCACACTTTCAATATCATTGGGATTAAGCTGACCTAGACCGGGACGTTCCACTCCGTCGATAAGTATCAGCGGACTACTATCACCGGTAGTACCCCGTCCACGAACCAGAATACTGGCATCATCACCTCCGGGTTCTCCACTACGGCTATTTACAACGACTCCAGGTAGACGCCCTGCAAAAGCAGAGGATATATTTGCTGTAGGAGATTTCATTATTTCAGTACCTTTTACAGAAGATACAGATCCTGTTAATGTACTTTTCTGCCGCGTACCGTATCCTACCACAACCACTTCTTCCAGCGTATGAAGATCTTCTTTTAAAATGATCTGAAAATCACTTTTATTACCCACATTAATCTCTTGTGATAAATATCCGATATATGAAACCTGAATTTGTGCACCAGCAGTTACCGTCAAAGAGAATATGCCATTGGCATCAGTCATGATCCCATTGGTCGTCCCTTTCTCTATGATATTGGCTCCGATGATCGGTTCACCTTTATCATCGACAACAATTCCGCTCACCTCTTTTTTCCCCGTCAATTTCGGAGATTGCGTAGATGATACTGTTATCAGTATCTTATTTCCCGAGACTTGATACTGAAGATTTCGTTTCGATAAAATTCCTGTTAATAAACTTTTTAATGGTTGTTCCTTCACTGAGACTGTTACAGGTTCTTTTCCTGTAAGATCTGCATCCCTATAAGAAAAACGATAAGTTGACTGCTTTTCTATTTCCTGAAAAAGACGTGGTAATGTCACATTCTCTAATTTCAAGTTAACAGTGCCTGTTTGAGCATTCGCTGATATTGTTGTTAAAAAGATAAAACTAAGTACAAGCAACAAGTTTGTTCCACAAAATTTCGTACTTTTACACTTTATCTTAACTACGTTTTGTATAACATTCATAATAAGAAATTTAAAGTTGACTTTTAGTTTTTTTATTGCTATGCTATCACATAGCTTCTCGAACTGAATTCGACGATTTATCCGGAGAGCCGGCCCGCTTTCCGGATATTTTTTTCTTCTTCCTATGTTTTCATGCTTTTCTTTTTTTAAGGTTAATACTTTATTTATCTGTCACAAAAAGTTGAATGACTTCTCCTTTTATCTTATAATCAAATCCATAATGAATTTTCAGTATCCTCATTACCTCTTCAATCTCTTCTTTATCAAACACACCGGTATAAGTTTCCTTGACAAATGATGAATCCTCGATTTCAAAAGATACACCATATTTCCGTCCGACTCTCTTCAATACATTATCTATCGATTCAGACCTGAACACCAATTCTTTACTTACCCAGGCTGTTTCTAATATATTTGAAGTTGTTATTTTCTTCATTAATCCTGTTTTCTTATCATAAATAACTTTCTCGTTGGGAACTACATTCATTTTCTCAAAAGGCGGACAGATAGAAGATACAGTCACACTACCCTGCACCAATGCCATTTCCAGTATATCCTTATCGGAATAAGCATATACATTGAACGAAGTACCAGTTACTTCAATATCCATAAATTCGGTATTCACTACGAATTTTTTTTGCACGTCTTTCTGCACATCGAAATATCCTTCGCCAGAAAGAGACACACGGCGATCTTTTTTCCCAAAATCCTGTTTATACGAAAGCACAGATTCAGAATTAAGTTTAACTGCCGTTCCATCCGGTAAAGTGATTGAAACCCGCTCTCCTTTTCCGACTTTGACTTCCATAACCCGGTCTGCTAACTGAGTAATTTCACGGTTATCAACATATAAATAGACCGATAAGCTTCCCATTAGTAGAAAGGCCACAGCTGCTGCAATTTGTCGCCAGGCCAACTTTCTTATTCCGGGAACAGGCTTTACATTCATTTCTTGCCGGATACGAAGCAATAGGCTTTGGGCATCTTCCGACGATAAACATTCGTTATTATCCCAACTATTCCAACTATCGAGCAATACAGGAAAAAGTTCTTCATCCGAATGATTATTGATTTCCTGCCTGAGTTCACGAAATTCTTCCCGGCTTATTTTTTCAGCCTGATATTTCGTCAACCAATCTTTCAAATTTCTATATACTGATGTACTCATAAACCGGAGATTTCGTTTGTTTATGAGTTATATCTCGAAAGGCTACATTTATAACATACATTTTCGCATGCTATAAAACATATTTCTCAGAAGTATATCGTGAATAATATGAACAAGTAGGAATAATTGGATAATTCTCTACGCAATACTTTCAATGCAGCTGAAAGTTGGTTACGCACAACCTGTTCCGTTATAGATAAGCGGGAAGCTATCTCTGTAATAGAAAGATTATATTCTTTATTCAGTGTGAATATTTCTTTTTGGCGGGGTGTCAGCTTCTGTTTGGCAGTTTCTAATTCTTTCAGGAAAAGATCAAAATCATATTTAGCTTCTACATCTTCCGCAGAAACGACTTCTTTTTTGATCTCCAGATAATTCTCTATTTGCGGATGATTCAATTGACGGCGAAGCTCTTTCAATAAAAAATGATAGGAAATAGTAAACAAATAGGCCTTGAAGGATGTATCCGGATTTATACCGGCCCGATTCGTCCAGATCTTCACAAACGTTTCCTGCACCACATCCTTTGCTGCACTGTCCGATTTCAGATAAGAGAATGCAAAACGGTAAAGTCTGGCGCCCCAAAGATTGTACAGAGCGTTAAAACTAGACTCTGATCCTTCGGTTAACTCTTTCAATAATTTCCTTTCCTCCAACATGCTTCCCGTTTCCTTTTTGAATCACAAATATATGAAATAAAAAATACCCGGGCATAGTAGGATATATAATAAACTTACTATTGCCCGGGATTTCATTCTACCACATTTACAATAAACAGATAGTTTTCTTTTATAAGGATCGCCTTATTTAGCATTCAACACGATCTGATCTACCGTTTTCCCTTCCAGATCCATTACTTTTAATTCCAGTTTATTGTCCTTAGTAACACCTTTTACAACCGTTTTATGGGCATTATCTATGACAGAAAATTTAACCGAAGAAGTAGGTTCGTTATTGAAATAACGATGTAAATGCCCGGATAACATAACATCGACATTCGCCTCATTTAAAATCGGGACAAATTTTTCCAACACTTCTTTTTGTCCATGCCATAGTCTTTTATCCGGCAACGGAGGCATGTGAGCAATGATCACTCTGTATTTTGCCTCCGTAAAATCCTTTGATTTCACAGCCTCAGCCAACCATTTCGCCTGTTCTGTCCGATAGTTGTCATAATCAGTTATGCCACTATATTCAATGTCTGAATCCGGCTTATCCTCTCCCGTATCCAGGAAGATATAACAGATCGGTCCCTGACGAAGAAGAAAATACAGATGAGGTTCCTTCGGTGAGAAATAATGCTGGAACGAAGCAGCAAATATACCACGAGTCTCATGATTTCCACGAGCATAATACATCGGAGTTTCTTTGGCAAACATATCAATGGAAACATCCATAAAGCCAGTGAAAAGCTCTTCTTCATTCTTTAGCTGGCTCAACATATCGCCATTAAAAATAACCATATCGGTATTCTTATAGTCTGCAACTTTCAACAGTTGGGGAATATCACTCGTACGACCGTGAATATCATTGATCATAATGAATGATGTCTCCGGTTTATTCCGGTCATTCGTTTTAAAAACCAGAGGATCGGCTCCGTATACATCTGTTGCAGCCACCTTCCCGTACATAATTTCAACACCCTGGTGATCGAGAACTTCCTCTGCATAGACACGATAACGATAGTTTGTACCCGGGGTCAGTCCGGTTATTTTCACCGCATGAAGCAAGGAAGTATTTTTTACCCCGTTGGTTGAGTCGAAATACTTCGGACGGGCTTCCTGGTAATAATCGCTACCGTCGTCAGGAGCCAATTCCACCCACCCGACGGATGGCTTACTAGCCATCCAGACGATCGTAACTTCCGTTTCTTTGAGGTTCTGAAGATAAGGACCATGTTTGATCGAAATACGATCCTGAGCAAAACCCAATACGGAAAAACATATACAAAGTAAACTTAACAACAATCTTTTCATATTTCTGCTATTATTCATATCCTTCATTCTGTTTTAAATTTGGATTTTTATCAAGTTCGGCCTGTGGAAACGGTAAATATCGGTTATGCGTACGGAATACACGGTCTTCAATCTTCCGCAGTGATTCATTGGATGCCGTTGGAGTATCAACGGTTGCTCGTAAATCACGATCCTGCTCATTCACATTGACAGTTCCTATCATACGATATAATGTACCGTTCAACCGGGTTTCTGCCAGCATTTTTCCATTTTGATCTTTCCAACGTAACAAGTCTGCGCGGCGCAAACCTTCCCCAGCCATTTCGATACAACGTTCGCGGCGAACCAGTTCACGAAGTTTTTCCTGTGTGTTATACTTTGCCCTGTCTACAGCGACATGACCGCAGCGTGCCCTGAGCTGGTCCAATATACTATACACCTCCTCCAGATTTTCATTCTTTTCAATATCGATTTCAGCAATCGTCAGTAATACTTCTGCATAACGGAACAAAATCGGACAGGTATTTTCATTATCCAACGAGGCTGAATACTGGGATAAAGGAACCGTGTATTTAGCCCAGATCATACCGGTCCGGGAAGAATTATCGGCTGCATCCATATAATCGGCATTCGAGCTGCCGTCTATCGATTTATCCAATGTATTTATCACACGCTGTTTTCCGTCAGAACCAACCCAATCCATTCCCGGATAGAGGATTGTCAGAGCCAACCGAGGATCTCTGTTTGCAAAAGGATGTACTGGGTCATAGCCTGATCCCTCCTCTTCCGGACGTAATCCGGACTTCATTTCATACATATCCACCAGATTCTGCGTCGGTACCATGGAAGCCCAGCCTCCATCCTGATTATTGAACATACGAATCATATTAGAAAATTCATACGTATTGCTTACATGTTGCATAGCGTATATGATCTCTTTCGATCCTTGTCCTTTTATGCTGAACATCTCTTGAAAATTCGGATCCAATTCATACTGGTTCAGATTCTGAATAGCACGGGCAGCACTCATCGCCAGGTCGAGATCCCCCCAATACAGAGCAGCACGCATCTTAATAGCCAAAGCCGTACCCTTGGCAATGCGACCACGTTGTGACGGTTTATCATTCAGGTCAGGAATAGCGGCATCCAGTTCGTCATAAACAAACTTTTTTACCGTCTCTTCCGAAGCCCGTTCAACCTGTGCTTCTGCAGACGTTTCCGGTTGATCGGTTATCAGAGGAATACCACCATACCAGAAATTCATATGAAAATAACGATATGCTCTGATAGTACGCACCTGAGCAAATAAATCTTTCTTTTCAGCCTCATCTGCAAAAGTTACACTTTCTGCATTTTCCAGGAATGTGTTACAACGGCGGATGGTTACATAACTATAATAATTCACCGTTGCCGCCTGTGTCATCGAACCGTTACCGGTTACTTTTAATGAACTTGTATTACTATAATTAAAACCAATATCCGAAAGGCAGTCGGCATAAAGAATATCTGTCGAACCATTTTTTGCCTCATTCCATTTATCATAGCAGGCAGTAACGGCACTCTGTACATCTTCCTCTGTCTGCCAGAAAGTAGACGGAGATAACTGATCGTATGGTTTCGTATCGAAAAAGTCATCACAGGAGCTTAATGCCGCTCCGCACACAACTAAAGAGAGAGATAAATATTTTAATGATTTCATAATTCGTGAATATTAGAAGGTTATATTAACTCCGATTGAATTTGTACATACCTGCGGATAATGAGAACCACGACCCGAGGGTGCTTCCGGATCGATATTAACCGGCAGGTTATCAAACTTGAACAGGTTTTCTCCTGAATAATAAATCTTGGCACGTGAAATGCCTATTCCCTTCAACCAACTGTCAGGTAAATTATATCCGAACTGGATATTTTTGATCCGCAGATAGTTCGTTTTGAATATCCAGAAGGTCGAATAATTCGAAGGAGTACTGTTAGTACGGTCAGACTCTGCAACACGAGGAAATGTCCCATCCGGATTTTCCGGAGACCAGGCATCAAACCAGGCAGTGGAAGGGTGAGAACTATCTCCGGTAAATTCACCGAATACCTCATTATTGAAATAACGCGATACACCACAGGCTCCCTGCATAAAGACAGACAGATCGAAATTTTTCCAGGAAGCAGACAGGTTCAAACCAAAAGTCACATTCGGCTGTTCGGATCCGGCAACATCACGGTCGGCCGAAGTCAGCTTTCCATCCCCATTCACATCTTTATATTTAATATCGCCTGCTTTAAATGCATTACCGAAAGGATTTCCGTATTTTTCCGTATAAGCATCGGCTTCTTCCTGGCTTCTGAACAGTCCGTCAGCGACATATCCGTAAAAAGACTTATAGGCTGCACCTACCCGATTGATAAAATAGGCATTGTCTTTATCTACCATTTCATTTACACCACCCAGATTCAGTATCTCATTCTTATTCACTGCCATATTTCCGGTCGCTCCAAATGTCCAATCATTCCACCGTTTATGGAAAGAAGCTGTTACTTCAAAACCCGAGTTACGCATGGCACCTACATTATCCTTATATGGATCGAGTCCGAAACTACCGGGAACAGGAACATCCATAATGATACCGGTTGTTTTACGATTGTAATAATCCAAAGTCAAGTCCAGACAGGAAAGTACACTTAAATCAAAACCGATACCCCAGTTCGATGATTTTTCCCAGGAGATAGAAGATAATTTCTGTGCTTTCTGCATTATACCTGTATTTACATTTCCGTCAAAAGGATAATTACCGCCGCTGCTTGAACCGATCGCATAAGTGATCAACCAGGGATAATAATCGTCTAAAGCCTCCTGGTTTCCCAGCTGTCCCCAGGATGCACGCAGTTTCAGAGATTGCATCCAATCACGTGTTCCTTCCATAAAACCTTCTTCAGACATACGCCATCCGGCAGAAAGAGAAGGGAAATATCCCCAACGGTTATCGGGGCTGAAACGGGAAGAAGCATCCGCTCTAAAGTTCGCTTCAAACAAGTATTTTCCGGCATAATCATAATTCACACGCCCAAAATAAGACATCATAGCCAGTTCGCGGGAATATCCCTCATTGGTTTGTGTCGACTGTGTACCGGCATTAATATCCGTCATATCATTATTCGGGAAACCCTTACGATAAGCCTTGGTATATTTATAATTATACTTTTCAATACGATAACCGACCATTGCTTTCAGATTATGGTTACCAAAACTCTTGTCATAATTCATCAACAAATCCAAAGATGTACGGTTCCATAAATAAGTCCGTTCATCCAGAGAATTAGGACCATGATATTTAATCGAATTATATTGAATATCCTTAACAAATTCTTTCCTGTCCTGAACATCGGATACATATGCCCCCTGTGCAGTAAATTTCAGACCTTTCATCACATTATAATCAACGGCCAGAATACCTGAAAAGTTCTGATTGTTACGATTCAATGTCTGATCCAGATCCAACCAGGCAACAGGGTTACCATCACCGATAGTTCCATAGGTTCCGTCTTCATTTTTATACGGTATCCAGGGAGCGATACGGTTCAACTGACGGATAATCTGATCGGATCCTCCTCCTACGTAAGAGTTCGTCGGGTCCGCATAATCATTATGAATGAACGACATATTTGCACGGACATTGACATGATCCGATAATTTGGCATCCAGATTCGTTCGCATGTTGAACTGTTCACGGTTACTATGCTTCATAATACCATTCTGGTTCAAGTAGCCTACCGAAGCCATGTATTTTATGTTCTCAGACCCACCGGATAAATTTATATTATGTTGGTGCATAAATCCATTTCCGGCAAAGCCCAAATCATTCCAGTCTGTATCCGGATGTCCGTAAGGATCAGTTCCGTCACGAAACAAACGGATGTCATCCTCTGTAAAACGGGAAGCTTTACCACTCGATTCCAACGCTTTGTTATAGTAAGTCGCAGCATCAGCAGAGTTCATTCTTTCTACAAAACCAGTAGCAGTCTGCCAACCGAAAGTGGCATTATAAGCAACGACAGGACGACCGGAACTACCGCGTTTTGTAGTAATCAAGATGACACCATTGGCTGCCTTCGAACCATAAATAGCAGCTGATGCAGCATCTTTCAGAACGGAAATAGACTCAATATCATTCGGATCGATCTGATTCATAGATCCTGATTCTATTCCGTCGATCAAAATATAAGGATCTGAATTATTGAGGGTTCCCGTACCACGCACACGTATACTGGTATTGTCGCTGGAACCAGGACGTCCCTGGCCTGCAGTAATCGTCAACCCCGGCACAATCCCCTGAATACCGGAAGCAACAGAAGTAATAGGACGTTGTACCAATTCCTGGCTGGAAATAGAAGCGACAGACCCTGTCAGATTCACTTTCTTCTGAGCTCCGTATCCCACCACAACGATCTCTTCCGGTTTCTGTGTATCCTCCATCAACTTAATATCGAAAGTAGATTGATTTTTAACCGGAACCAATTGCTCTGTATAACCGATATAAGAAATACTCAATGTAGCACCGGCAGATACTTCCAAGGCAAATTTACCATCCATATCAGTAACCGTACCGTTCGTAGTTCCTTTTTCCACTACATTCGCCCCGATAATCGGTTCACCCGTTGCATCGACAACCGTACCTTTCACCGTTCGATTCTCCTGTTGCGGAGCAACTGATGTCGCTTTCAACGTCAGCACGATCAAGTTTTCTTTCTCTTTCTTGTAAGTGATATCCGTACCGTACAATAACTTATCCAGCACCTCCTCTACCGGAGCATCTTTTACCGTCAGAGATACGATCTTATCCAGGCTGGATAAATCTTCATTATAAAAAAACTGATAATTCCCCGAACGTTCTATTGCCTTCAAGGCTTGTCGTAAAGTCTGCTTTTGAATACTTACCGATATCTGACCTAAGAGGGAAGGCGATATCAACAATATAAATAATACTAATTTAACCCAGCTAAATTGCCGTTTTTTAAGGACGTAAATAGTCCTGCTAATTAAATAATTCATAAATTTGTAGAGATTAAAGGTATTTACTAATTGCACTTACTATTTGCGAGATACCTAAGTGCGGTTATAAATCACGATAGGGGATGGTGCCAGGCACTGTCCCTTTATTACTCCTCTCATTCTGTGTTTTTCATATCCCATAATTTAAAAGTTAAACAACAATATATCTATTTCAATGCTTTTTCATAATATGCTTTCTGCTTCACATTCTCCCGTAAGATAATCAAGCTATCCTTTACTTCATACGACAAAGGAGAAGTCAGGGATAGTATCTGTAAAATACTTTCCAAACTGGTATTTCCGGGTGTTCCTGTAAAACGATATTTTTTTAATGATTCCGATTCAAAAACAATGCGGGTATTGTAATAGCGTTCCAGAGTGTGAACGATATTTTCAAAAGTTTCCCCTTTAAATGTCAGTTCATTGAATTTCCAATTAATATACTCTTTAGCGTTTTCCACACTACTCTTTTCCATATGCCCGGTCTGCTTATCAAAGACTATTCTTTCATTCGGATTTAATATCAGGCGATCATAACTACTTGATACTTCAACTTTTCCAGTCATTAAAACAGTGGATATATCCTTTTCTTCTTCATAGGATTTTATATTGAAGCTAGTTCCCAATGCCCGGACTGCCAAATCATTCGTCTCCACAATAAAAGGGCGATCCTTATCGGGAGCCACTTCAAAATAGGCTTCACCTTCCAGTTCCAGGATTCTCTCTTTAGATGTAAAACGGCTTCCATAAATCAATCTTGAATCGGAATTAACCCAGACTTTAGAACCGTCAGGAAGTGTAATGTTTGCTTTTTGCCCTTTTTCGACCGAGACAATCATATCTTGCATCTTCTGCTGTTCCATAGCATAACGATAGACTGAGATTCCGGTCAATAATAAAAGTATTACAACAGAAGCTATGCGGGCAGTCCATAGATAAAGTGTACGATATTTATTTCTTTTCAGCGGTGCCTGTTGCATTTCCAAGCTGATTTTCTGCTTTATCTGCCCCAGTAATTTTTGTTGTAAATCAGTATCCATTCCAGAAGAAGCAACATCCCATTCCTCATCCATCCAATCCTGAAACGAACCTTCGCTTTTCAGCCATTGGATCAATATCTGCACCTCTTCTGGCGAAGCTTGCTTCAGCAGAAACTTATCGAATAATTGTATGTAATCTTGCTTTTCCATTATTTTGTTCTATTAGGTATACAGGCAACCGGAAAAAATCCGTTACCCGACTTCTCTTATTTAACTTTTATTAATCTATTAATAAATAAAGGAGCAAAGACACAGATAAACTGTAATGCTTATTTATCTTACTACGCATGAAAGAGATAGCTTTGGTCAACTGAGATTCTACCGTGTTTTCCGAAAGATTGAGCTTCTCCGCTATTTCTTTGTTGGTTAACATATTGCGGCGACTTAATACGAATATTTCTCTACGGGCAGGTGGTAACTGGTCTATCAATGAGTCGATGTATTCTTCCAGCAGATGGTAATCAACTTCCTTTTCGGTGGTATTTTCAGTCGGCTCAGAAGTTTTAACTTTTTCCTGATAAAGATACTCCAGCATCCTGTGCTGATAAATATTCACTAATTGATTTTTAGCGACGGTACACAGATAGGACCCGAAAGATTTGTCGGGATCGAGCAACTGGCGGTTTTCCCAGACTTTGACAAAGGTCGACTGCACGATATCTTCCGCCAGATAGCTATCCCCCTTTGAAATACGCATAACAAAATTATAGAGCTTACCGCTCCAAATATTGTACAGGTATTCAAAAGACCGGGAATCTCCACTTCTAAGCTGATGAATATACAGTGATTCTTCGTTCATAATGTACATAGTTGCCTTTGCAAAGGTAAAAGAATTATTACATGATAAAAGAAAAAAGGTTACATGCTTTTGATTAAAAGCATGTAACCTTTTGCCGAAAAGCATATATACTTTCGGACTGATTTTTTATTTACTGAAATCTCTCGGAGCCGGAATCGGAGCTAACGGTTTACGGTTCTGAAGTTCTTTCATTACCTCTTCGATCGCTTTATTCAGCTGCTGGTCTTCACCGTTCCATTCTTTAATCGGATCGTTATCGATCAGGATATCCGGGTCAACGCCATGGTTTTCGATGATCCACTGGCCAGTCTTCGGATCGTAGCTGGTGAAGAACGGAACGCGGATATCGGTACCATCCATATAAGGCAGTGAGCCACTGATACCGACGATACCACCCCAGGTACGCATACCGATCAGCTTGCCCAGACCAAGTGCGCGGAATCCCCACGGAAATAAATCACCATCGGAAGCCGAATACTTATTAATCAAACAAACTTTTGGGCCAACCTGTACGGCATCAGGCACTGTTCCGACATGATTCGAGCCCCGGCGCATCGTCAGGCGATACGGTTCACGGGAAAGACGTTCCAGGATCATCGGGGAGACATTACCACCACCGTTCGCACGGTCGTCGATGATCAAACCTTCCTTATCCAGTTGCGGATAGAAATAACGGGAAAATTCATTCAGGCCTTCCACACCCATATCCGGGATATAGATATATCCGACGCGACCATTCGTAGCCTTATCTACCTTCTTAATATTGTCCTGCACCCAATTATAGTGATACAAAGAATATTCTTCGGCAAGCGGGCTTATTACGATCTTACGTGCACCAGCCAACTGGGGCTTGCTGTTCAATGAAAGTTCGGTAGGCACACCGGCTTTACCGACCAACAAAGAGAACATATCCTTCACGCTGTTAGTAGGAACACCGTCTATAGCCACGATGAACTCACCGGCTTTAGCCTCGATACCCGGTTCCGTCAACGGAGAACGCAGGTCCTTGCTCCAGGAAGCACCCGGTAAGATCTTTTCCAAACGGAAGAAACCACTCTTATCGCGTGAGATCTCCGCCCCCAATAAACCAGTCTGCACACGGTCCGGACGATCCAGTTCACCCGGGTTCACATAAGCGTGACCGCAGTTCAGCTCACCGATCATTTCGCCGATTACGTAATTCAGGTCCAAACGAGTTTTTACATAAGGCAGAAGGACTTCATATTTTTTCTTGATAGCTTTCCAGTCCACTCCATGCATATTCTCCACATAGAAACCGTCACGATAAGCACGCCATGCCTCATCGAAGATCTGCGCCCATTCTTTCGGATAATCGGTTGTGATCTTCATGTTGGAAAGATTCACGGCCTCACTCAAATCGACCTTACCCGAAGGAATATCGGTCACATATATCTGTCCGCCTTTATAGAACAACGCTTTTTTGCTACCGGGAGCTACAGACATGGAAGCACCGTCGGCAACACTTTCTTCTTTTTGTTTTTCCAGATCGTATACTTTCACACCACCACGGCCCCAATAATAAACTTTATTACCGTCTGCATAGAAATTTCCATAACGGGAACCAGACAGCGGAAGCTGGATGATACGGTCGGAAATGCCATCCATATCTATCTTCACAACCGTACTTTCAGGAGCCGTTTCCTTCTTTCCGTCTATCTTCGGTTCTTCTTTCTTCGCCTTATCATCCTTCGCTACAGCCACTTCCGCATCTTTTTCCAGGAAAGGAGAAGGTGTATCTTTCGATAACAATACCAGATAAACACCTTCCATATTATTATATACATGATTCCATTCCAAGGAGCCGTAAGTCGGATTAAAATCACGGGCAGAAGAGAACACCAGATATTTTCCGTCACGACTGAAAACAGGTGAATCCGAATTATACCACTTATCCGTTACAGGATATTCTTTCTTCTCCGCGATATTGTAGACATAAACAATATTGTGCTCATTCGTTCCCGGGCGGGAATAAGTCAGCCATTTACTGTCGGGAGAATAGGTTACATCCCGGATCTCTGCCATCGGATCCTGCAACAAAGTCGTTACCTGCCTGGTCGTTATATCCAGCAGGTTAACACGATTCTTACGATCTGTATAGACGATCGTTTTCGAATCCGGACTCCATACGAATGAACGGATATAGGTATCGTTATCCTTTGTCAACTGAACAGGTTCACCGCCTGTTGCGTCCTGCATATAAAGTTCTGTTTCACCGGTACCGTCAGAAATATAAACGATCATTTTACCATCAGGAGACCATTGTGCTTCCCGGTCGTGTTGGCCCGGAGAACGAGTGATATTCTTCGTTACGCCTTTCTCTACCGGCAAGTTGAACACTTCGCCACGGGCAGTCACCACAACCCGTTTGCCGTCAGGAGAGATACTGGCTTCAGTCAGATACTGAGAACCGTCTTTTATCTCACTACGCGCATAAATATTATCAGACGTCAACTTGACCTCTACCTTTTCCGGCTTCTTGGCAGTCGCATCCATTTTATAAAGATAACCTCCATTCTCAAAAACGATTGTATTGCCGTTTGCGCTCGGGAACTTCACATCGTATTCCGTGAAATTAGTCACTTTAGAAGTTTGTTTGGTCTTTGTGTTGTAAACAAAGAGATTCATCGTACGATCACGATCCGAGAGGAAGAATATCTCATCTCCGATCCACATCGGGATAATATCCTGTGCGACATTGTCCGTAATGTTTTCTACCGATTTCTTTTCCGGATTATAGATCCAGATATCATCGGCCATACCGCCCTTATAATATTTCCAGGTACGGAATTCACGCATCACGCGGTTATAGGCCAACTGTTTTCCGTCCGGAGAATAGCTACAGAAACCACCTTCTGGCAAAGGAATCACTTCAGAAAGGCCGCCTTCCTTATCCACCGTATATAATTTCCCGTCGAAACCACTACTGATACGGTTACGGTAAACGATACGGCTTCCGTCAGGAGTCCAGTTCATTACGATATTGTTAGGTCCCATGCGGTCGCCCAGGTCATCACGCTGGTTGGTTGCCGTATAGGTAACACGCAAAGGTTCTCCTCCCGTAGAAGGGATCGTGTACACTTCCGTGTTGCCGTCATACTGCCCGGTAAAGGCTATTGTCTTGCCATCCGGAGAGAAACGGGGGAACATTTCATACCCCACATGTGAAGTCAGCCGTTGTGCTTCTCCACCTGTAACCGGAACTTTGTACAGGTCGCCGGCATACGAGAAAACGATCTCATTACCATTGGTAGCCGGAAAACGCAATAAGCGCGCATCGTCCGCCGCCATCAGGAAAGCGGGAACACCAGCTAAGGCTAGCAAGGAAAGAATAAGTTTCTTGTTCATGTTATATTAGTTTAGTCTACGGGCAAAGGTAGAAAAAGAGACTGACAATTTGCATCAATATTCATACTTCCACAAACTTATTGATACGTTAAAAAATATTAGTCGCGGAGGTATTTTCATTTATCCGGTATAGTAACCCAATTTACATGGCATAGTAGTATCAATTTGTCAAACAAAAAATCCCCGGAAAACAACTGTCCTCCGGGGATTGGAATATAAATGTAGTAACAAAGGATTATGCCTCTTCCGTATCAATACCTTTCCATACAAAGGCAGCAATAGCTGCACCCAGGAACGGAGCTACGATAAACAACCATAATTGAGAGAGAGCTTCACCACCCTGGAACAAAGCCGGACCGATACTACGTGCCGGATTCACGGATGTCCCGGTGATAGGAATACAAACAATATGGATCAATACCAGAGCCAAACCGATAGCAATACCGGCAAACTTGTTATTGGCTCCTTTGGATGTAGAACCCAGAACCACCAGCAGGAAGATGAATGTAAATACCGTTTCGGCGACAAAAGCCTGGACGAGATCGTGATAACCGTTCGCCCCCGTTAATGTCGTAGTCGAACCTGAATCTTTCGCTAAGATAAACAGGATGGACGAGCCGATGATCGCACCGATCACCTGGAATACCATATACATTCCCGCATCTTTTCCCGAAATCCTTTTAGAGAGCAACATACCCAGCGTAATAGCCGGATTAATATGACAACCGGAAATTTTCCCAATCGTGTAAACCATCGTCAGAACAGCCAGCCCGAAAGCAAAAGCAACACCTAACGTACCCACCGATGCAAACGGCTGAACCGTCCCTGCGAACACTGCGCTACCGCAGCCCATCAGGACAAGCACCATTGTCCCGATCATCTCTGCAAAATACTTTTTCATTAGTGATCAAAATTTGTTTTTAAATAGTATTTGTATAGGAATAAATTGTTAACTATCTCGCCTTATTGACTATACTTCATATTTATTAAACATATACTTATATTACTTTGTTTTGGTTTTTTAGTTTCTATTTTCGAATATTACAGAACAACCTCAACCGCATTTATCGGAGGCATTGAGTGCTATCTGGTAAAAAATGACTCTATTTTTGATTGTAAGCATGATAGCCCTCCATCATATACTCCCAAATACCTTTTACCCAGCTTTCCACACGAAATTTTTCAATCTCATTCGAAGCGGTTTTTCGGGCATCAGCTATATATTCACCCAATTCGTCCATCACCTCCTTTGTCCCCAGATATTTCCAGGCAAGCTCTTCAGTCTGATGGTACTGAGCATCTTTGGTTTGAATTTCTTCAGGATAATTCTTCGGATCACTATACACCGACTCAATCTTCAGATAAAACTGTTTCATGGCGGATGCGGCAGAACCAAAATAGTTGGTAAAAAAATCATCCAGCAAGACATCGGTATCGAGGCTGGGATCGTCCATCAATTTCATTGTAATATAAAAATCCAGTTGCTCTCCGGTTCCACATAAGAAAATACCTTTCACCTGATCGGAAGCATACATACGAAGCTGTTCACTTGTTTTATGGATATTGAAACCCGGGAATACGTGAAAGTCCGTGACCAACCCACGTTCCGTTGGAAAACATAAATAATTCCACAGATAAATATCCCGCCCTGACTTCTTACTTTCCTCTATCCAGGCTTTATAAAAACTCATCTCATTTCTTTCCATCCCCGGAGCCCAATAGTTTCGCGGATGCAGGCAGGGAGCAACCGATATATTATCTTCCAACTCCACATCCTTTGGCAGATAAGCATAAACATGATAAGCCAAAGCTGCAATCTTTTTATCCGGCACTTCCTTTTTGACTTCCCGGGCTACATTATTAATAAAGTTCCACATATAATGTGTGGCCGTTCCGCAATTAAAATGCTCTCCGACAATATTCTCTTTATCCAAAGCCAATTCCTGTTGACAGGCATTACAGGTACACCAGCTGGCATTATCCAATGGGACAACTGCAAAATAATCACCCAGGGCAACCTGTTCGGCAATAGTTCCTCCTCCCTTAAAATAATTGACAGCATCCTGGGCTACTTGCCTGATAAACCCAGGATTGGTATAGCAGAATTGCCGTTCAGAAGCTCCTCCGCCACGACCTTTGGCAAAGTATTCGGGATGTGTTTGCAAAAAACGGGCCTGATAGCCGGTAAAGGCATGGTTAGAGGCCCATTTACGCCCTCCTATCCGCAAGCGGCGGAGAAAAAGTTGCTGCATTTCTACACTGGCTCCTATATATTGGTCTTTAATAAGCGGCCAATCGAAAGTATATGTTGTATGGCGATGTTTGATTGCCGGAGTCCGGCGAATTTGTTGTCGATCGATCTTTATTTTCTTTGCGGCAGGAATAAAGACATTCTCCGGATGGGGACCGAAAAAACGTACCCCCAGGAAACGTTCGATGAAGTCGTAAACAGCATAGCAGGTGCCCTGTGCATCGTAGATAGAAGGAAGGGTAAGCATAACGTCTTTTAAGGAAGAATCACCGGTTGCAGCTGCATAGTTCAGTACAAGCCGGTCTTTTTCCGGAGAAAGGCCGTTATTGTCCCGTCCTTTATTACGTTCGGCATCCGACTGATAGTCTTCATCCTGACCGATCAAAACGATATGTCCGGAAGTGATGTCGATCAAATATTCCTGTTCTTCAAAGGGTTTATCCGGACATCTCATTTTTTCTGTGTACGCACTTTTTCCAACATAGATGGCCCTAGCCTTTTTAGAAGATAATTCGGAAATAATCTCCGGGCAAAAACCGGTTGTTTTATGAATGAAATACTGTAACTCTGTTGCTGCCAACCGGACAGAACTGGTCGGATCAGAACTGATCACAATGCAAGCATTATCGAAGGTAAAACTTTTTTGTTCCTGTATACATCCGGACAGAAGAAGTGCACAACAAAAGGAATAGAAGGAACAAAATGTCAGAAATCTCATAATCATGTTTTTTACTATTAATATATATTATCTTCCCTACAGGGCAACCACATCAGGCGCCACAAGAAATATGGCACACCTTAACCGGCGTGTTATTTCCACTAATTTTAGCGTAGCACCTCCACTAACGTTAGCAGAGGTGCTCCATTAACGTTAGCAGAGATGTTCCACTAACGTTAACCTATATACTTTTATTCGTTACCAAAATAACCCTTGTTTTGAGTCATATTTTTATTAGCCAGAATTTCCGACTGAGGGATAGGATATACTTCATTTTTACCGGAAATAAAGATTCGTTCTTCAATTTGGATCGGCTTACCTGTATCAGGATGAATAGCTCCGAAAATAGGACCATCCATTACTTCTTTCACTATTCCCCATCGACGGATATCCAGATAACGCGTTCCTTCGAAGGCTAACTCAACCCTCCGTTCGCGGCGCATCAACTGACGAACTTTGTCTTGCGTATTGTAAACACCGGCAGTCGCTTCTATCATATCGGCACGACGGCGAATGTCATTGATGTATCTCAGGACATCGGCATTCTGCCAATCGCCCAGTTCGATCAGAGCCTCTACATAATTCAGCAAAATTTCCGGATAACGAATAATATAGAATGCATTCGATCCGTTATACGGCTTGTTGCGGTCCAGCGGGTCTATGAATTTCTTCAGCATAAAACCGGAACGTGTTGCATTTGGCCGTCCGATAGCTTCCGGTCCGTCACTAAAAGGATTATAAGTATAACCTGTAAAAGTAGTACTGTCGCCCGGCATAATAACCGATAAGCCTAAACGCGGATCTCTGTTATTATGGTATAACGGGTTACGGGAATAGATATCCAAGGAATCGGTTCCCAGCTCTTCCAACGTCTTGCCTTGCATCGTTTCAAAGGCATTGACAAAACCCAGCAATGGATGCACTGTACATTGTTGCCCTAACCCGGGACCTGCGCTACGGAAAAAGGCTTCCCGTAATCCTGCAGATGTATAAAGAATACGTTCTTTATTATTTTGACCTACCGAGCGGAATAAATCGCGGAAATTCTTACCCGGATCATTGTCGGACTGAGAAGTATAATACAATTCATATTCTCCGGAATCAATGATTCTTTTGGCTGCATCCCTGGCTATTTCATATCGTTTTGCATTCAAGGCAATGATCGACTTCAATGCATAGGCAACCGAACGGTCTACTTTGGTTTTACGACTATCGTCATATTTGAAAGGCAGATCGGCAACAGCGATTGCCCTGTCAAGCTCACTCAACATCCAGTCATATACCTCGTCGGCCGAAGAACGGGGCATAAAATTCTCGACTGGGGTAAGTGAATGATCAACGATAGGAATACCTTCTTCCAAACCAAACCAACGCATTAACTCCCAATGGTAATAGACACGCAGGATAATCGCCTCCCCCCGTATTTTCTCACGTTCCGGTTCATCGACAAAGTAAGCTCTGTCCATATTCTCAAGCAGACGGCAACATCTCCGGATAATTTTATAACGCTCAGACCATAAATCTTTCATTTTTCCTTCTTCAGCCGTAACGGTACCGTTCGCTACCGAAACAATCCATCCTTCGTAATCGGCCCCATGATAAGAATTATCCGTCAGTCCTTCCGCATGAACCATTGATACATACGGTGCTGTATAGTGGTGATATCCGTGCGGTAAATTATAACACTGTCCTAAAACGGATTCAACCTGTCCGCTGGTTTTCCAGAATTCTTCATCCGTAATACCCTGAGGATCGTCACGTGTCAAAAAATCCTCACAACTGCTCATTGCCAGAGCCAAACCCAATATATAAATATATTTTTTCATATTTGTAATCTATTAAAATGTAATATTTAAACCGGCTGAATAAGTCTTAACCATCGGATAAGTCGTATGACCTCCACGTCCTTCGGGATCTACACGACTTTCGGCAGACAGAGTGAACGGATTTTGAAAGTTCACAAACAGACGAAGGTTATTAACAAAGAATTTACGCGTCCAGTCCTGCTTGAAGGTATATCCCAATTGAATATATTTCACACGGCAATAACTAGCATCAAACTTCCAGTAATCGGAAGACAGAGAGTTATTTCCCGGTGTCGGAGTCAATCGTGGGAAAAAGGCACCCGGATTTTCCGGAGTCCAATAATCCAAATGGAATTCCTGCGGAGTCGTCGAGTTTCCGTCCAAACGCAAAGGCACAGCGAAATTACCGCCATAATAGGCTTCGACACCTCTTACCCCCTGAAATAAAATTTCCAGGTCGATACCTTTCCATCTGGCGGTGATATTGGCAAAATAGTTAAACTTAGGCTCGCTGTTACCCATAATCACACGGTCGTCGGCAGTAATGGCTTTATCGCCGTTTACGTCTACATAATGGATATCACCAGGTTTCTGTCCATCGATAATAACGACACCTTCTTTGGGAACCAGTGTTCCGTCGGCACCGGTCGTGAAATCGTCTTCCTGCAACAACCCGTTTGATTTATACATATAGAAACTATTCAAGGCATGCCCTTCGGTATGGATCGAATTTCCATTATCATAAGGACCACCGAGCAAATCGGTTATCTTGTTCTTATTCTGTGATACACCGCCGTAAACAGAGAAATCCCAGTCCCCGAACTTCTTTGCAACATTTACACTTAGCTCCCATCCTTTGTTGTTTACACGCCCTGCATTGATCGTCGTTGTCCCCATACCTCCGACCATTGAGTTAGGAGGTGTCAGCAAAATATCCGAGGTTCGTTTGTCGTAATAATCGAATACGATGTCAATCATTCCGTTGAACAGGCTGATATCGGCACCGATATCGAACATATTCACTTTTTCCCAACTGATGTCCGGATTACCGAATGTCGTTTCATTACCGTTACCCGGATCGATCAAGGTCTGGTATTTATATAAGCCGATATTCTCGTTGCCCAGCTGCCCGTAAGAGGCTCTCAGCTTTAAGTTATTAATCTCCTTAATGTCTTTCATGAAAGACTCTTCCGATATATTCCACCCCAAACCGACAGAAGGGAAGTATCCATATTTATGTTTCTGACCGAAGCGGGAAGATCCGTCTACACGCAGGGTTCCTTCCAGCAGATAGCGGTCGTTGAATGTATAATTTGCCTTTATGAATGCAGAATGCATAGAATACTCGTTCCAGGCATCGGAATTATTCAATTCAACATTTGTACCTCCGATAGCAAACAAACGATGCTTATCTCTTTCAAGGGTATATTCCAATGTCGTACCCAGGTAATAATAGCTGGAACGGGTCAGCCCGGCAGCAAAACGGTTTCCCCAGGTTGCCAGAAGCTGTCCGTTGTCGTAGTCGAAGAAATTAAATGCATGACGTTCTTCTTTTTTGGTACTGCTATTTACGCGGTAGCTGAATTGACCACGCCAGGTGAGAGAAGGGATGATAGTCCAGCGAGGCTGTAAATTCACACTGATATTATCGGTTACGTTCTGTGTGTACCCTCCTTGCTCCAACTGCGCCAGAGGGTTTTGCATGTTGGAACCATAATTGCCATAATACGTATTCGGGTCGTTCTCGCGTTCCGGATATTTGCTTACAATTGTCGGTGGGATACCATACAATAAGTACAACATATCCAAACCTCCCGAATCAGCCACCGAGGGGGTACGCTGGCTGGAACGTATCATATTCAGGTCGACATCGACACTGATGTTCTCCCTCAGATTAACTGTTGTATTGGCACGCAAATTCAACCGGTTATAATCATAATTATCCATAAATCCATCCTGTTTCAGATAATTACCGGTAATTGCGAAACGGGCAACATTATTACCTCCGGAAATGGAGAGCGAATGATTTTGTAACACCTGGTTTTTCCAAAGTAAATCCATCCAATCCGTGTTCGGGTAATGTAACGGATCGGTCCCAGCCTCTGTTGTTGCAATAGCCGAGCTTGAATACACCGGATCTCCTCCGATATTGCCATAGGCTTCATTTACCATTCGCATGTAAGTAGGAGCATTTACAAATTCGGGCATATAAGTAGCCTTCTGCACACCTCCGTATCCGCTGTAATTCACGGTTACTTTCCCCACATCCCCTCGTCTGGTTTTTACGACAATCACACCATTGGCTGCACGTGAACCGTAAACAGCCGCGGCTGCAGCATCTTTCAGTACAGTCACACTCTCGATGGTGTTCGGATCCAGCTGGTTCATATCCATAGGAATACCATCTACCAGAACCAGCGGGTCGCTGTTGCCAATCGTCGATATACCACGGATTTTGATCGTGGCAGCATCGCCACCGGGAAGACCGCTTCCCTGCGATACGGAAATACCTGTAATCCCACCTTGTAATGCCTGCGATAAAGAAGTAATCGGTTTATTGACCACATTCGCTTCAATCTTAACCTGCGATATGGCGGAAATAGAATTCAGTTTACGTTCTTCCGAGATACCCGTTACCACTACCTCGTTCAACGTATTAACATCTTCCTCCAAAGAAATAACCAGATTAGCTTCACGCCGTTCCACCCTGTATTCCGCCGTCTTAAAGCCAATAAACGAGAAAACCAGTACATCTCCCTTATCGACCTCTATATCGAAAATACCGTCCATATCGGTGGTCACACCTACCGGCTTGCCCTTCACAGTAATATTCACGCCCACCATCGGCATCGGATTGGCCAGTTTTTCATATACCTGCCCGCGGATTCTCAACTTCGACTGAACGGATTGTAACACAGAAGAGACCTTCTCTGACGATTGTTCTGATACATTTTCCGCAGAAGCATTTGCTGCCCCCAGCAAAGAAATACCGGTAATCCCCCAAAACAGCGAATAATGCCGCAACTGAAAGATCACATTTGCACAATTAGTTTTCCTTTTTCTCATAATAACATGTTTAAAATAAGATTATTCTACAATAAATAATGTTCCGGTTCCACCTTTCAACAGGAATTTGTAGGTCGAACCTTCTTCTGTTCTGTTCACGGCTTCCAGCTCCTCTTTTTCGCCGGTTTCCGTGTTGATCCAATAGAGTTTTTGATTGTCAAAATCAGATAAATCGAGTGTGAGTGTCACCATCTGGCTAAGGGATGTTGCTTCTTGTTCCAATTTCGATGCCATACCGTTAGTCACCATAAAGAAATCGGCATTCTGCTTCTTGAAAAAAGAGGGATCACCTTGTTCTTCTTTCGGTATAATATCGAAATAACCCAGATAGAGATCTGCACCGTCATCCGCCTCAAGTCCGTCAATAAAAAAACGTCCGTAGATTTGCTTGATACAACTGCCTATCGGATTGAAAACATTGACATTATCCGGTTGCCCTTCCGAATAACGTGAAGTTCCGGCGACATAACGTACATCGGATGTTTTCAGGCGAACCAGATAATCACCCAGATTCAAACATTCCTTATTACACTGGTTAGCCCAGGTCATGTAAATGGAAGGACGTCCCGGTAGACCGTTTTCAAACAAGAGCGACCAGGGAGTCGGTGCCGTAGTTCCGCCATAGCCATCACCTTGCAGATAACGGAACCAGTTCAACCATTTTCCGCCGAATGTCAGAGTCATAAAATAATACAGGCGAAGCTGAGATTCGGTCAGTTTATAAGTACCTTGATTCACAAACCCCTGAATGTATTGTCCGAAAGCGATATACTCCTTTTTATTTCCATCCCACCCTTCCAAAGTAACATCACGATAGGTTTTCAGATGCTGGGACATGTCTCTCGCACCGATATAATCGTCGTTGTCAGAAGTATGGAAATAGTACCTGTCGTAGGTTATCAGATCCGGCTGGGCCACCTTCACATACTTGCGCAGGTTGGAAGTAGACCACAATCCCGGATATTGGTTATTGTGTAACAGAGCATCCGGATAATGTTTTCGTGCCGTTAAATACCAATCTTTCAGGAAATAAAGATTCGCATCGGAGTAAACCTCTTCATCGCCAAAACAAATCGTAACCAGTTTATCGAGATAAGTTTTCTGATCGTCCGACAGGAAACCGCTTTGCTTTTCATGATCGGTAGGGCCAACCTTTATCTGGTCGCCATGTGGTGCTTTCGCAATAGCCCATTGATTTCCCGGGAAATGTTTAAAAAAAGAGGTGTTGACCAGAGGGGGACCATAAAAAGTCGGACCGGTAAATCCCGTCAATGCCCAATCCGACGGCTGCATCACATAGGCCGGTTGACCTGCCTCACCTGCTAACTTGAAATTATCGGTAGCCAACCAACATTGTATCTGCAACCCATGCTTAATGAATATACGGTTACTACGGAACCGTTCTGCAGAGATTTCTTCGATGGAACCATTGTCGTCTTTTTTGTTGTTCTCTTTTTCCGAACAACCCACAAAAAGAAACAAGCTTCCAGCCAGAAAGAGTACCAGATATTTCCATACCTTTTGTGTCATCAGGAACATTCTTTAAAAGTTAATAATTGAAAATTTACATGCTTGAATTTCATCCGAAAGACATTGGCAAATGTAATTTCCCCTCCCAAGACAGGTCTCTGAAATATGTTTTAAACAGGTCGTATATTCTCAGCCAAAAGAAAAAATCCTACCCAAAAGGAGTAAAATCCTACTTTTTAATAAAGAAGAAGGTATATCTCATTAGATAGTCTAAATTTGAACAACAGGAGAGAGTATAAAAAGAGAAGTAATTATATATGACTTTACACCGCCCCTCCGCTCTAGCTATCTCCTTCAACCTTTCAAACTGCATAACAAATTTGTAATAAATCTTTGTTATGCGGTTATTTTCATTGTCTAAATATCTATATCTTTGTCCTCACGTATTAAAGTTAAGACGTAGAAGCGTTAAAATATTATCTTGCATTGAAACTTGGACACTTTCATTCGCACAAGGTAATGAACAAAATGCTCCTATGCCTATGTTGTTGTATACCCATTCTGATTATACAAAAGGAATAATTGTATACTGACATAAGGCGTGGGGCTATTGTTTATTATTGTGCGAAGGGCAGTCCAAGGCCTCAATGCAGTAGTATCCAATAGTCTCCACGCTTCTTTTTTTTATTAACACCGAACGGAGGAGATAGGGAGGGATATATAACACACAATGAAAAGAATAAACTTGCTATTCCTCTGTGTTATCTTGCATAGTATGACAAATGCACAAACCTTATACAATTATTATTTTGAGCAAATAACAACTACACAGGGATTATCACAAAACTACATCACCTGTATCCAACAGGATTCGCAGGGATTTATATGGATCGGTACTACCAATGGAGTAAATAAATACGATGGTTACCGGATGAGAGAATATTATAGTATTCCCGATGACATTCATTCATTAAAAGGAAATTATATTTCTACTATTTATAATGATTCATCGGGGCAATTATGGATCGGAACAAACAACGGAGTCTGTTGCTATCAACCTCAAACGGATAACTTCGAACATGTCGATTTAGAACAATTATCAGGCTATTCTCCTGCTAATCGTCATGTCACGGCGCTGTTCGAAGATCAAAATCAGACACTCTGGATCGGTACGGCCGGAGGTATGCTATACGCTTATTTGCCGAAAGAAAAACAACTGGAGTCGTATATTACCATCCGCCAGGATCCTATCCGCACGGTTACCTCTTACCGTGATTCTTTATTAATCGGTTGTTCAAAGCTCGGACTTATGCACTTAGATACAAAAAGCAAACAAATGTATCAGACATCACTCGACTCACTCCATACGCATGTCTCTATTATTTCTTTTTTGAACGCTTCCAACGGCGAACTATGGATCGGAAGTAAAGAGAAGGGACTATTAAAATACGGAGAGGCATCCCCGGCTATAACTATCAAAGACATACAGAGCCTCTGTGCTATCTCCGATACCCGTATCATGATTGCGACAGAAAACAGCGGCCTACTCGAATATAATACACAAACCGGAAATAGTACCACCATTGGCACTGTCAATAATAAAAACCTGAACTCCGACGCAGTTACTTGCCTTTATAAAGATCGTACAAACATTTTATGGGTCGGTACCACCAACGGAGGTATCAATAAATTCGACCCCAACCGTAATCTATTCAAATATATCCCTATCGTCTCAAAAGACCTATCGCACAACAGTATCCAGTCTGTTTTGACTCTCAGTAAACAAGGCGAACAAAAGCTACTGGTAGGTATAGATAATAAAGGCCTTTATATATATGACAAGACAACCAATAAAATTACCCCACATGAAGCAAATGAGAAGTTTACAGGATTAAAAGATACGCCTATCAATAGCTCCTTATATGACTCCAGAGGTTTCACCTGGATCGGAACGTACGATAAATCATTGAAAATACTCGGACCGGAACCGGAAAGAAGCCATATAGAACGGCTTATCCGGCAAAAGCTGTCCTCTTCCACTACCATTAAATTTATCCTAGAAGATAAAAAACGTCATATCTGGATTGCTACCTCACAAGGGAAAATATTTCGTTACACCCCCGGAAAACAAATACTCGAAGAGTTCTACCGGACATTCAACAATCAACTTAACCCCAACAATATCCTGTCTCTTTACGAAGATTGTGAAGGGAGGATTTGGGCAGGAAGCATCTGCGGACTATTCTGCTATGAGGAATTCAGCAATGAATTTCAGTTAATCTGTCAACCCGATCAAGAAAATCCGTATGCAGACAAAAACAAAATCGCCCCCATCCGGTTCATAAACGAAACATTATGGCTGGGGACGTACAACGGTATTATAAAATATACCCTCCAATCCGGAGAAATCCAACATTATACAACAAACGACGGACTGCCGGGCAACCTGATAAAAGGCTTGTTATATGATCAGGATAATAATCACCTATGGATCTCTACCGACAAAGGTTTGAGTTGTTTGAATTTAGATGATGAAAGATTTACCAATTTCGGTCCCGAGGACGGTATTTTGAACCGGGAATTTAATAATATGAGCTTTTTACATGACCAGGACGGTAAGTTCTTCTTTGGCTGCGTCAATGGCATTTATCATTTCGATCCCAAACAAATTTCTGTCAATCCCAACCTGCCTAAAGTGATTATTACCGATTGTCAGTTCTATAATAACGATCAGGAAGAAAAGATAGAAAAAACACATTATCTACCGGTTACCGGAAAAAATGAGATCCGGATTTCTCCCGAAAATTCAGTATTCAGCCTCCATTACGTTGCATTGAACTATACTAATACGGAAAAAAATCAATATGCCTACCGGTTAAAAAATTATGATAGCCAATGGAGATTCGTTGGTCAACAACGAAATGTCATGTTCACCAACCTGGATCCGGGAACTTATTACTTTCAGGTTATCGCTTCCAACAACGACGGAATATGGGACGAATATGGCAGTACGCTGAAAATCGTTATTCTTCCTCCTTGGTGGAGAACCGTTTGGGCCTATGCTATATACATTATTATTATCATCTATACCTTTTACCTGATTACCCGCTTTTACACCAATCGTATAAAAATGAGAAATTTATTGGCCAATGAGCAGTTCGAACGAAAGCAACTGGAAAAATTAAACTCACTAAAAATACAGTTCTTTTCTAATATCACCCATGAATTCCGGACGCCTTTAACACTAATACTCAGTCCTGTGAACAGCATACTGAACAAGAATGTCGGTAAGGCTATGCAACACGAATATCTGAAAATCATTCAAAATAATGGGTTGAAACTATTAGGATTAGTAAACGAACTTCTTGATTTCTCGAAATCCGAAGCCGGATTTTTCACCTTTTCGCCAGTCTGTTCAGACCTCTCGGCCATTTTAAAAAACGAGATCCAGCCCTTCTACCCTTTAGCGAAAGAAAAACGAATCAATCTGCAGTTCGATTATGACGAGGAGGCTCTAATATGTCAGGCAGACTCTGTCATAATCCAGAAAATCGTCTCCAATTTATTGTCGAATGCGATTAAACATACACCGGAAAACGGACAAATAATCCTTTCCCTACGAAAAGACAAGGAAGAAACAAATTCAAAAATATACATCAGCATCAAAGATTCAGGAAAAGGTATACCGAAAGATCAACAGGAGTTTATCTTCGAACGTTTCTATCAGATAAAACAAGATACAACTGCCGGTACCGGAATAGGATTAGCCCTTGTAAAAAAATTAGTGAGTCTGCATCAAGGCAACATCAGAGTAGAAAGTGAGATAGGAAAAGGGAGTCTTTTCATTGTCGAAATTCCTTATATCGAATCCGGAGAATCAGACCAACAGCAAATTAAGACTTTTATGGAAAAGGAATCATTATCGGTTCCTTCAAACGAAATAAGCGAAAAAAAACAGGATGAAGAGGCCACGGTTAAACATCATACTATTCTGATCGCGGAAGATAACAAAGAGCTTCGTATATATATTGCAAGCCTTTTGTCGAATGCCTACAACATATTAACTGCAGAAAACGGGAAGGAAGCGTTAGAGATCGCTCAAAAGGAACAACCCGATGTTATTCTTTCCGATATATTAATGCAGGAGATGGACGGAAGAGAATTTTGTAAACATATAAAACAGAATGTCAATACCTGTCACATTCCTTTCATCATGTTGACAGCCCTGGCTTCCGACATGAATCAGGTGGAGGGATTGGATGCCGGGGCGGACGATTATCTCACTAAGCCGTTCAATCCCTCGATCCTGCAATCAAAAATTGTAAACATTCTGCAAAGCCGCATACTTATCTCCCGACGAAATAATACCTTACAGGCCCTTCAGCCCGAAAAAGTTATTATTGAAGATAAAGACAATCAATTCCTTCTTCACCTGATCGGAATAATAAAGGAGAACCTGAGCAATTCCGATTTGAAAATAGACGACCTGGGGAAAGAACTGGGTATGAGCCATACTCCTTTCTACAAAAAAATAAAGCAGCTGACCAATCAGACTCCTAATGATTTTCTAAAGAACATACGATTGGAACAGGCCAAAAAACTCCTGTCCGACAGTGATCTGACTGTCAGTGAAATTGCCTACCGATGCGGATTCAATTCACCCAAATATTTTCGTGAATGTTTTAAAAGACATTTTGGAGAAAGTCCCAGTGAATATCAGGAACATCGGACAGAGAGATCTTCCTGATTTTTTTCATGTGTGAAAATAATCCTGTACTTTTGTAGAAATTCATAAACGCATGAAAAAAATACTAATCTTAACATCGGCCCTTTTGTTAGCAGGGTCCGTTTTTGCCGACAACGATCCGTTATGGATGCGCTATCCGGCAATTTCTCCGGACGGAGGAACAATAGCTTTCACCTACAAAGGTGATATCTATACCGTACCGGCTACCGGTGGTAAAGCCACCCAGTTGACAACCCATCAAGCTCATGACACACGCCCGGTCTGGTCGCCCGACGGAAAACGGATCGCTTTCGCTTCCGACCGTAACGGAAATTTCGACGTCTTCATTATGAATAAAGAAGGAGGCGCACCGACTCAACTAACGACCCATTCGGCCAGCGAATATCCTCAAACATTCAGCGACAACGACCACGTTCTTTATACAGCCTCTATCCAACAGGACGTAAAAGACAGCCAGTTCCCTTCGTCACTGTTTTCACAGGTCTACCAGGTCAGCACGACCGGAGGACGACCGACGCTATACTCTTCACTGGCAATGGAAAATATAGCGTTCTGCAAAGACGGAAGCCAGCTGTTGTATAATGACTTCAAAGGATATGAAGATCCCTGGCGTAAACATCACCAGTCTTCCATCACACGTGATATCTGGCTATGTTCATTGGATAACGGGCGGTCTTTCAAGAAGATCACCACTTTTCGCGGTGAAGACCGTAACCCGGTCTGGACAGCCGACGGAAAAGCTTTTTATTACCTAAGCGAAGAAAAAGGTAGTTTCAACATCTTCAAAAATGACTTGACCGGTAAAAACGGCAAACAGATAACCAATCATACGACACACCCCGTCCGCTTCCTGACTTCCGACAATAACGGAATGCTTTGCTACGGATATGACGGTGAAATATATACGGTCAAAGAAGGCGGCCAACCTTCAAAAGTTAAAGTGAGCATTATCTCTGACCAGACAGAGAACGATCTGGTCCACCGTCTGATGTCAAACGGAGCAACCAGCATTGCCGTATCTCCGAATGGGAAAGAGGTGGCTTTTATCGTAAGAGGTGATGTATATGTTACTTCCGTTGAATTTGAGACAACCCGCCAGATCACTGATACACCGCAACAGGAGCGTAACATCGATTTCAGCCCTGACGGTCGTTCTCTGGTTTATTCTGCAGAACGGGGAGATACATGGGGTATCTACCAGAGCAGCCTGGTTCGTAAAGACGATAAGTATTTTACCTATGCACAGGAAATAAAAGAGGAACCGCTGGTTGTAACGGAAAAAACATCTTTCCAACCGGCTTATTCACCTGACGGGAAAGAGGTTGCTTTCCTGGAAGATCGTACGACATTGCGTGTGATCAATCTGAAAAGTAAACAGGTACGTACAGTCTTGGACGGTAAATACAATTACTCCTACAGCGACGGAGATCAGACTTATCAATGGTCACCCGACAGCAAATGGTTCCTGGTACAATATATAGCTATCGGCGGGTGGAATAACAAAGACATCGCACTGGTAAAAGCGGATGGTAGCGGAGATATTACCAATCTGACGGAAAGCGGTTATTCGGACAGTAATCCCAAATGGGTACTCGATGGGAAAGCAATGATCTGGTCGTCCGACCGGGCTGGTTACCGCAGTCATGGCAGCTGGGGTTCACAGGACGACACCTATATCATGTTCTTTGATGCCGAAGCTTACGATAAATTCCGTCTGAGCAAAGAAGAACTCGCCCTGATCGAAGATGAAGATAAAGACAAAGAGAAGGACAAGGACAAAAAAGATGATAAAAAGGATTCCAAAGAGAAAAAAGCGGATAAAAAGAAAGACGATAAAGATAAAAAAGACGACAAGGATAAACCTGTCGATCCGTTGAAGTTTGACCTGGAGAATCGAAAAGACCGTGTTATTCGACTGACAATCAATTCTTCCAACATGGGAGATGCCGTATTGACACCAAAAGGTGATAAACTTTATTACTGCGCCGCTTTTGAAAGCGGTTACGATCTGTGGGAACGCAACTTTAAAGAAAATACGACCAAACTATTGATAAAAGGTGTTGGTGGCGGAACAATGTTTACCGACAAAAAGGGTGAAAACCTCTTCCTTGTATCGGGCGGTCAATTGAAAAAGGTAGCAGTCAAGGACAGCAAGACTGAAAATATCCCGTTCAAAGCTGAATTTTCTTACCGTCCTCCACAGGAACGCGAATATATTTTCAGTCATGTATGGCGTCAGGTGGAAGACAAATTCTATGATCCGACCATTCATGGCATCGATTGGGAAGGCTATAAGAAAGCGTATGCCCGCTATTTGCCACACATCAACAACAATTACGATTTCCAAGAAATGTTATCGGAATTGTTAGGCGAATTGAACGGTTCACATACAGGTGCCCGTTACTATGCCAGTTCCTCTACTCCGGCAACGGCTTGCCTGGGGGCATTCTATGATAACAGCTACAACGGCGACGGTTTGAAGATCGCCGAGATCATTGCAAAAGGCCCGTTGACCCTGGCAGATACTAAGATCAAACCGGGTTGTATCATCGAAAAGATCAATGAGAAACCGATTAAGAACGGGGAAGATTATTATCCGTTGTTAAGCGGAAAAACCGGAAAAAAAGTGTTATTGTCCGTTTACAATCCGGCAACGAAAGAACGTTTTGAGGAACAGGTTAAGCCGATCTCTTACGGTGAACAGTCGAACCTGCTGTACAAACGTTGGGTAGAAAACTGCCGCAAGAAAGTAGACGAACTTTCAGGTGGAAAAATCGGCTATGTACATGTCAAAGGCATGAACAGCGAAAGTTTCCGCGAAGTCTACTCCGAATTACTGGGCCGTTGCCGCAACAAGGAAGCGGTGATCGTCGACACCCGTCATAATGGTGGCGGCTGGCTGCATGACGACCTGGCTACGTTATTGAGCGGTAAAGAATATCAGCGTTTTATGCCACGTGGACAGTATATCGGTAGCGATCCGTTCAACAAATGGCTGAAACCATCGTGTGTACTGGTTTGCGAAGATAACTATTCGAATGCGCATGGCTTCCCCTGGGTATACAAGACATTGGGTATCGGTAAGCTGATCGGTGCTCCCGTGCCGGGAACTATGACAGCCGTTTGGTGGGAAGCTCAGATCGACCCGTCTATTATATTCGGTATTCCGCAGGTTGGTGTCCAGGATATGCAAGGTAACTACCTGGAGAACCATGAACTGGAACCGGATATTGAAATCTACAACACCCCGGAATCACAGTTGAAAGGCGAAGACCATCAACTGGAAGAAGCGGTGAAAGTGATGTTACAGACGGTAAAAAAGTAAATACCTGACAAATATAAAAAGCGGATTAAATCAGTTGCCTTTTAACAACTACTGATTTAATCCGCTTTTTTATTATACTTTCTCCATTTGATAGAAAGAGAAATCCTTTTTTACAAGCTGTTTTTCCTCAAAAAAAATTATTTTTGTAGTAATGAATCATAGAAAGGAACTTGATCATGAACAGGAAAGAATCTCTGAATCTGATACTATTGAATATTGCACGAAAGGTACATTACGCCGATTGGAACTGGAAAGGAGTAAACAGTCCTTTCGCCCGATTATATATGGTAGAAAGCGGTTCTGCAAAAATACTAATGCCGGACGGTACATTTACGATAGAACCGGGACACCTTTATCTGGTTCCTTCTTTCGTGACGCATGGATATGAAAACGACAGTACGTTTGTCCTTTATTATATGCACATTTATGATGAACAAAATATTTTTGACAGGTTAAAATTCCCCTTCGATGTTCCCGCAAAAGAAATAGATGTCTTACTGATGAAGCGCCTGTTGGAGATCAACCCGGATAGGAGCATTTGTCGTTTTTCGCGAACGGATACATTCAATAAAGTTCTTATGATGTGCCTCATCCGGGAAAAAACCAGTTTTCTCGGCCAGCAACTCCCAATCCTTTCCGAAAACCTGCCATCCGCCACCATGACGGCCGAGATACATCAACCCTTCCGTTCCGTAAATTTCTATGCGCGTGGAATTGGTTCTCCATTCCGGAAATCTGTCACTGAAACGGACTTCCTGCGGTGTCTTCTCCAGATAATCCCCGTATTGCGAAGATTCAAGTGTAAGAGGATAGTCACCCATATCGAAGACTACAGTCTGATTATCCGGGATATCACGTTCGTCGTCAAAGATCACCCTTCCTCCGGCACAGAACACATTGCGAGGTAATTGGGGATCTCCCAAAACCAACCGGGCCAGATCGACCACATGCGATGCATCGCCGGACATCGCTCCGCCACCTGAATAAGCCCACCAGTCGGACCAGGCTTTATGACGGGACACGTTGTATGGGACTTGCTCTGCCGGTCCCAACCATTGATTCCAATCCAACCCCGCAGGGGCAGGAGTATCCGGCTTCAATACCCATTTACGGGCACCGGGCAACATACAATAAGTTTTCACCGTCACTATCTTCCCCAGTTTACCGGAAGATATGTACTCTTTTGCGGCATAAGCATAACCGGCACTACGGTTCTGAGTTCCACACTGAACCACACAGGAATTCTCGGTCGCCGCTCCGATCATTTTCCGTCCTTCTTCAAAAGAGAGGCAGACGTTTTTCTCCACATAAACATCCTTACCTGCCCGGCAGGCCCGGATCATAGCCAGTGCATGCCAATGTTCAGGTGTCGCAATCACGACGGCATCTACATCTTTATCGTCCAATACGGTCCGCATATCCGCTACTTTGACCGGCTTATATCCCTGTAACCTCGATAACTCCTGAACTGCATTTCCACCCCTGGATTCATCTACATCACAGACATATTTAACTTCAACGCCGGACGTACACTGCTGCATACTAAGTATGAGCTGGGTTCCCCGTCCGCCTGCGCCTATCAGCGCAAGGACTACCTTGTCATTTGCAGCTATCATGGTTTATTCTGTTTTCGTTATACTTTTTCCGGGATCACATAACCGGACCGATAACTACCTCGTGCCAGTTTGTTTGCCTGCTCGTTATTGGTGATCTGCTCTGTTGCAGGGTCGAAAAGAAGCTGTCTGTTCCCCGTCCGGAAAGCGATATTACCCAAATGTACCAGCGTTGCACTCCGGTGGCATTCTTCCACCTCCCCGTTAGGTGTTTTCCGTGTGCGAAGCGACCGGATGAAATCCATCTGGTGCTCGGCATCCGGCATCACGCCGCCATCCTGTGCCACGATCTCGTTACCTGGTCCCAACACCTGCCAGCCACCTCCATGACGCCCCAGATACATCAGCCCTTCCGTTCCGTAAATTTCCGTCCGGGTGGCATTGTTGCGCCAGTCCGGGAAACGGGATTTATCCTGACGAATATCATTCGGTGTCTTGATCATGTAATTGGTTGCACAGGCATTATCGCATGTCAATGTAAACTCATCGAAATCGTAAACGATCGACTGAAACTCCGGTGTCTCACGTGTGCCGCCAAACACATGGTTACCCCCCCAACCATAAACCGACTTCGGATGACCGGGATCTCCTATCACCATACGTGCCAGGTCCATCACATGCGACGCATCGTCAGAAAGGCCACCTCCGCTATATGCCCAATAGTTAAGCCATCCGCCCCGTCCGTTTTCGGAGACGATAGTCGGGCTATAGGGTCTCATCGGTGCCGGTCCCAGCCATTTATCCCAGTCGAGCCACTGCGGAACGGCTGTTTCAGGTGCTTCTTCAAACTTAGCGCCTCCCAGCATATTATAGCATTTAACGGTTACGATCTTTCCTAATTTACCGGAAGCGATATAATCGCGTGCGGTAAATCCGTAAGGTGCACTGCGGTTCTGGAACCCGACCTGTACAATCCGTTTATACCTTTTCGCAGCTTCCACCATTTTACGTCCTTCCCAGATATTGATTGTCGGATTTTTTTCTACATAGACATCCTTTCCCGCCTGGCAGGCCCATATCGTGGCAAGTGTATGCCAATGCTCGGGTGTCGAAATCCAGACAGCATCCACCTCCTTGTCATCGAATATTTCCTGCATATTCTCAGTTTTTGCCGGACGATACCCCAGTTCTTTTTCCACCTTGTCAGCCGCATTTGCCAATTTGGTCCGGTTCACGTCGCAAACCGTTTTAATCACTACATTTTCATTGATCTTACAGCAGTTTATGATCGTTCCGAGCCCCCGGCCTCCGGAACCGACCAAAGCCAACACGATACGATCGTTCGCCCCTACGCACGACGAAGTACTCAACAGGCTTCCAATTCCCAGCGAGACACCGGCCGTAGCCAACATTCCCGACCTGATAAAATTCCTTCTGTTCATACTTGCTGATTTATTTATGAGAATTATCCAACAGATAATCGACAGTATTGAACATCAGGTTCCGGAAACTCTCGTTTTTCCAGTCATCCCAATGCCCCAGAGATGTATAGACCACATTTTTTCCATTGATCCACATAACCGGTTCGTCAGGTACTCCCGGATTGCTTCCCAACAGCAGAATCGTTGCTTTGCCGGTACGGAGCGGGCGGTTTTTATAGAGCCAGCTCGGGCTATTGAACTCAGACGCCACCCCTTTCAGGATCGGATGGTTCTCCATGCCGGGAACTACTTTCACATCCGTTCCGGTTTTCAGATGCCCGTAATGCCCGGTATAGTTGCCTCCGAGTATCTCTTTATCAAATTCAGGCCACTGAGCCAACAGGTCCGAAGCATTCTCCTGAGCCGTTACAACACCGCCACCTTCACGAGGAACGTTTCCCTTGGCATCGAATGCATGCGATGCCGTACGGATACCGAGCAAGGGACGTCCGCTTGCCACATACTCTTTTATCTTTCTCATTTTTTCAGGTTCGAGAGCACGACGACGAGTAAATATAACTGCCAGATCCGCATCTTCCAGTATTTGCAGGTTTTCCAGATTATGTCGTCCGGGGCCTGTCATGACAGGGACTCCCAACGCAAAATCGCTATGTATATTATTCAGGGTTAATTCGTGTGCAAATTCCGGCAAACGTACATTCGCATAATATTCACTTTCGGCAGTCACAAACGCGATGCGGGGGCGCTTGTCGCCTTGAAAGCAGAATTGTTTTTTTCCGGTAAAATCAGCGGATACAACAGTAGGACAAACATATTTCTCGATATACTCTACCATCAGGTCGAGGCCGGAGAAATGGTCTACCTGCGGAGCCCTCCGATGGTTATACATCAGATCGGTCATATCGCGCATAAGCACGACATTCATTCCCATCTTCTTCATTGCACGCAATCCGAAAGAACGACCGATCACACACATATTGGTATGGACACCAGTCAGGATCACATTCTTAATACCTTTCTTTTTAAAATAAGTACCTATTTCACTTCCCGAATCACTGATCAGGTCGTTCTCCTGTATTGTTAAGGCATCGATTTGTTTTGTCCAGGCCCGATAGTTTTGGCAGAAAGGATTGTCATCGCAACCTTCGTCAGACTGGTCGATCGGCCATGCAGCATTCGCTTCCGCCGGTAGTTTTTCTCCGTTCGCCAGTTCGCTGATTTTCTTATCCTTGTATCCGGCTATTTTTTTCCTACCCGGGTAATCCTTATAATAATCCATGCAATCGCTCGGAGCATGCACGATCGTCACTCCTTTTTGACGGGCCAGAATAAGTACTTCATTCAATGCGGGGGCCATCTCCGCCACACGGGCTGTAGCACCTTTGCACCAATGTTTGTCCCACATATCGCAAATGATAATCGCCGTCTCATTAGGTTTCCAATTCTCTATTCGGTTGGAAACAAAAAATGAACCTGGAATAAAATCAGAGAGAACCCGCTGTTGTGTAGAGATCCTTAAAGGATCGGGAGCTTTCTTCTGTACGGTTGCTTCTCCCACCGATAGGCAGAGCAGGAAAGCAACAATCATGGTTAGCATAATCCGTATTCTCATGGTTATCTAAATTAAGTTTACACAAAAATACCGGATATCATTTTGGCAATTTATGTAGAATATCGATATTCTATAAGTATAAATCGACATTCCGACGACATTTATCGATTTACAGAACCAGCCACCTACCAACATTACAGGCACATATATGCGGATCAAATCAGTAGCCAGCTTTAATGGCTCTGATCTCATCCGCTTTTTATCAGATAAACAATCGGATTACCGGATTGACAAACCTAGCTGCCGTGCCTCATCTAAAGCCGGATGTCCTTTAATATCTCCGATCTTCATAACACCTCCGGCATATACCTCACCGACATTCTTCCATTCCAGGTGTTTCAATAAAGCATGATAATAATGTTCTACCGGCTCGAAATTGTCTTTACTATTAGTTGCATACAAAGTTAACGATAGACAAGTCTTCGGAAGTTTCCATCCGGCTCAAAGAATATGACTGTTTAGTTCAATATGCTTTTCTTATTCAGCAATTCGGAAGGGGGCATCCCGTAGTGTTCTTTGAAGATACGGGAGAAATGCGTAGGATTCTCAAAGCCTAACGAATAACAGACATCGGAAACAGACATCGCCGTATTTTGCAGCATCTCTTTCGCCCGGCTCAGACGGTGTTCACGTATCCATTGGGCAGGTGGCATATTATACGTGCTCTGGAAGTCACGCTTGAAACTCGACAGGCTGCGACCGGAAAGATAAGCCAGTTCGGGGAGGGTGATCGGTGAGGCATAATGTTGCTCCACCACCTGCCGGATATCCGTCCGCACAGGCTGACGCAGTTGTAATATCTGGCGGAATATATTCTTGCTGCATTCCGAGACATCATACAGCATCTCCATGATCTTTAGTTTCAACAGTCCGGGATTGACGGAAGCCGGGGCATTGAAGTAGGGTTTCAGGGAATGGGCAAAGGCAACCAGGCAGTCACTCATAGGATTGACCGTGTTCCTGATCTCTTCGGTCATACGGGGAATATCAACATGTTGCATCGTGAGGAACTCTTTCAGCAACTCGTCTTTCAAGCAAAACATCTGGCTGTCGAAAATGTCGGCATTATCGGGGTTTCCCTCTTTCTCATAGCTGACTGCCGTCGCCTTTCGCAACAAGATCATCTCATGCTTTCCGACAACATAGGTTTGTTTGCCGTAATGGAGGGTTATCGTACCATCGAGTACCATCATCAACATATGTTCTTCTAGGAACATCGTACCGGAGGATCCCATGCTATGAATGCAGGACTCAATAACAGTACCTCCTTCCAACCGAAGCGAACTTTGCGTACAATCACCCGAAACAAGGGCTGTCGGAACTTTTATATACTTTATCATGACGGAATAACCTTTTTAACGGATACTTTCCACAAAGGTAGTAATTTATTTAAATCATTCTTTTCCCCTGTTAGCACGTGGCAAACGATCACGCAGATATACAGGTGTCAGGCAATAGATCAACTGGGCACGCGGCCATTTATAGCATCGCATAAAAAAGACGAGTCCCATACCGATAAACAACATCGCCCCGATAGACACCTGCAACGGGAACCAAACCAACGCCTCTTGCGGAAGCAGCATCGGAAGCAGGGCGAGCGCACCTGCCGGAGCAAAGAACTTCCCGACCCATTCGAATACGGTAAAGAGGACGACAAACACAAACAAGGCAACCGCTATCTCCGGAAGCCCTAAATAATAATGTCCAATCAACTGGCTGAACGACCCGATCAAAGCCCCCGTTACCAGTAAAAGTATCATCTGCACGGGACGATTCCTGAAACCGGCTTTCGAATTAGTAAATTCCACAAAAGCAACGACCAGCGGGGGAACGATCAGGAAAGGACTACCTGTAAACAAGGCTAACGAAGCAATCGCCAAAATACCCGCCAACAGGCTGATCCAGCGAATAATATCCTTTTTCCAAAACCGTTCATTCGGTTCATAAACAATCTCATGCCGGATATTGCTTTTCTCCATCCATTTCTGCCCGCTCACAACGATCATCGACATGACAAACACAGCCGCCGGATACACCCAACTCTCCGTCTTCAATAAAACTGGAAGCATACAGGCGGAAATCAACGGTATCAGTGTTGCCCGCGAGATCAACAAACAAACCGCTGCAAACAGAAAAGCCAGGCATAGATTGACAAGCAGCGGGAACGGGGAATAAAGGACCAGGCATACACCGGCTATTGCACCAATAGTCATCAGGACGACCATCTGCCAGCGTTTCACTTTCCACACACGTTTATCGATAATCCACATACCGATCGTGAGAGCGGCCATTTCGGGAAAGATCACCTCCGTCTCACCCAATAAACCGGCTGTACCTATCATCAGCAGGATCATTCCTAATGCCAGAAGGTAACGTTTACGTTGGAGAGGGTCTTCGAACAGTCCTTTAAAGAACCGATTGTCGGAAGAGTTATTCTGATTTGTCATTCAATGCTTGTATCTAAAACCGGTGCAAAGATAGTAAATCATTGATAAACACAGATTCTATCAGACGACAAATGACTGTTTTAATCGGGGATTGCTATGCGGGAAGATGAAAAGTCCAGCTTTTTATATTTATCTTTCATCCGATCGTCGGCTTGTTCCTTATCGTTGGTAAAATAAACGGGGGATTGCTCGAAATGCCAGGTGCCGACATAGTTCAGCGTATTCGGAGCAACAGTAAATTTAAACAGGACCAGTTCGTCCGGGCGTTGCTCCTTGTTCTTTATCTTCCGTTCCGTCTCCAGGATAGAGTCTTCTCCTTTATAGATGGGTTCCATATAAGATTTACCGCCATACCATTTGCTTTCGGTCCACCAATAATTCAGGATCGCATACGTTCCCGGCTCGATCAGGTAACAGAATGGATTTTCCTTGGAGGTCTTAAAAGTAGACTTTACCCTGAAGATAAATACTTCGTTCGTCTCAATGTTGATTATCCGGATATCCTGGGGATAACCTCCGCTCTTAAACTTTTTCAGACGTTGGATGAAATCACCGTAAAATGCAGCCTGCCCGGCTGGGATCATTTCGTTATCTCCCAGCTTATCCAGTCTTCGTCCCGGCTGTCCGGCAGCACAAAACGAAACGAACAGCAATATAGCGATCAGTAAGTTTCTCATATTTACATTGAACAGAAAAAAGAGACAAAGAACGGTACTGTAAAATCGACCAGAATACCGTGAAAGATAGAAACGAATACCAAATCCTTTCCTGAATAACGGGTAATAATCGGTAATGTTGTATCCATCGTCGTCGCTCCTCCGGCACAGATAGGAGCCAAACGACCGAAATACCTGACAAATAAAGGGGCACCCAGTAGAGCCATAATCTCACGGATAATATTTGCCATCAACGCAATCGTCCCTAATTCCGTAGCCAGCTGGACACCCAAAGAAGCCTCCTTCAATTCCGTTATCAGGATAGACGACAATGAATAATAAGCAAATCCGCTACCCACCGCCAGACAGTCGAACACACTCCATTTGCTGATCACCAGACTGATCAGGGCCGAAGCTGTCAGTGTCCCGATAATAGTAGCCAAAGGGACCAGCAATAGTTTAGGTCGGATACTACACAAGATCTCTTTCAGCTTCTTATCGCTACCGATACTCAGCCCTACCTGAAACATCAGCAGGTAAAGCACATACATAGTCATATTATTTTCAACGATTACATCCGGCAGATACCCGCTCCATCCCAGGATACAGCCGAATGCAAAGAAAGCGACAACGATCAGACTCCCCCTCATTCCCCCCTCCTTTCCTTAAAGAAGAAATGGTAAACGCCCCAGGCAGCCAGCACACTTCCGGCAGTTCCGGCCAAAGCGATCAGAAAAGCCTGTCCGCCCAATGTTGTCAGATTATTGACAATCGCATCATTCGCCCCTACCGAGATACCCAGCAGAAACAGCAAGAGTAGGATTGTATAAGAAATAGGCTTACCGATCTTTTGCAGCAGTTCCACCTTCCGCAAAAGATATCCGGCAGCGATGCCACCAAACATGATTCCAATTACCGTGAACATGATCTTTCAAATTTCCTGCAAAGGTAAGAATATATCAAACACAGCAATTCTTCTCTATCATAAAAGAAGATGTCAGCAACAGGACTAACAAAAGGATAATAATGACACTTACCAAAGTGGTAAATGAATAGAAAAGACGAAGATGCCGCCGTTTCTTCTCCCTGCTGATCCGCTGGAGAACTTTCAAGTCGAACTCCTTCCCTAACGGTGGCAGGATCTCAGCTTCGGGAGACATGAACCAGGCACGGTAAGGGCGTAACTCCGGCGGCAATGTTTCAGCCGAGAAAAAGTGACGCAATTCCCGTTCTTCTTCAATAGTGGTAGCACACTCCCAGTATTTGTCCAACAATAATGTAATACGGTTACAATCCATATTCGCTGTTTAAACAATATTATCTGACTACGAAACTTTCTGTTCGTTTCTTCTTTAAGTTGACTGTTTCCAACGCCATATTCCGTGTGACCATCAGGCAATAAGAAGGAAGGTCTTCTATTACAATCCATGCGGCCCGTTCATTCCAAACCTTCAACATAACGTCCTGAACGATCTGTTCCGAACGCTCTGCATTACCGGTAATCCTGAAAGCAACCCGTAACAGGTTATCTTTTAGCGGCAGTATCCTTGTTATGAATTCGTCTGTTCTCATCTCTGTTATATTAGACGGGTAACCCTGGTAAAAGGTTGCAGTTTCCTGTCACTTTTTTTTACCAGATGATAGAAAAATACCGCTATATAGTTCTTTTTCATTATATTTGTAGCAGTTCTAACAAATAATTGATACGCATAATATCAAACTAAATCAATAAATAAAAAGTGAAAAAGACGATCTTATTCCTTCAGGCTGCTGTACTTTACCTGCTGGCAGGATGCCAGTCAGCCCCCGGCAGTGGCTTATTAAGCGATGAAATCAAGTATGTCGATCCGTTCATCGGAACCGGATTCCACGGACATACCTTTCCCGGTGCCACCCGTCCGTTCGCCATGGTACAGGTTAGCCCCGACACCCATATCATGGGGTGGGATGCCAGTAGCGGTTATCATTATGACGATCGGGAAATCTACGGATTCAGTCACACGCATCTTTCAGGTACCGGTATCGGCGATCTGGGTGACGTTGCATTACTGCCTTTCTCCGGTGCCGATTCGATCAAACCTGTCGGTCTTTTCAATAAGGACACCGAAAAAGCGACTCCGGGTTATTACGCTGTACGCCTGGATAACTTCGGCGTAAACGTGGAATTGACAAGTACCGATAAAGTCGGTTTCCACAAATATACCTACGACAATCCTAAAGATCGCCGTGTAATGCTCGACCTGGGGCATATTCTGCAACCGAACTGGGGACATAAACTGGTAGATAACAGCTACCTGTTCGTGAATGATTCGACAGTTGAAGGTACTGTCCGTACACAAGGGTGGGCACATTTCCACTCGGTTTCTTACCGGATCACCTTCTCTGAACCTATCGAAACAATATACCAATATATCGACGGTAAATTACGCCAGGATTCATTGTTCCTGCGTATCAATACTACTGAAGATCTGAAATTCCATTATAAATTCCCGGAAAAGGCAGAACCTCTGTACGTAAAGGTGGCACTTTCCATGGTAGATACGGAAGGAGCAGAAAAGAATCTCGAAGCAGAGCTTCCAGGCTGGGATTTCGAAGCCACCCGCATCAAATCGGCTGAGATATGGAACGACGCGCTGAATGCAATCGAAATTCAGGCAGATCCTACTGTAATGGTGAATTTCTACACAGCTCTATACCATACGATGATCGCTCCGTTCGCTTATCAGGACGTAGATGGGCGCTATCTGGGTATGGATAAAAAAGTACATAAGGCAGAACCCGGTTATACGAACTATTCCGTATTCTCTTTGTGGGATACATTCCGTGCCTTGCATCCGTTGATGACGATCATCAATCCGGATCTGGCTGCCGACTGGGGTAAAGTATTGGTACAGGGATATAAAGAAGGCGGTATCCTGCCGAAATGGCCGTTAGCTTCCAGCTACACAGGTTGTATGGTAGGTTATCCTGCCGTATCCGTTCTGGCTGACCTGGTTTGTAAAGACCTGGCTGACAGTGACCTGAAAACATGGGCGGAAGCTGGTGCACGTTCTTCTGTTTACCGTGAAGACCTGGCTGAAAAGTTCAAGGGGACACGCGAACTCGATCTGATCACCCGCCATCCTTATTATAAAGAAAAATATGGTTTCGTTCCGGCTGACTCCGTTCCCGAATCCGTATCCTGGGGATTGGAAATGGCTTATGAAGATTGGTGTATCTCACAAATCGCTGCTAAAGCAGGATTGGATTCGTTGGCACAGGCTTATGCTGCCAAAGGGGAATACTACAAACGTTATCTGGACCCGGAAACAAAGATGATGCGTCCCATTATGGGTGACGGAACTTTCCGCACTCCGTTCAATCCGCGTTACTCCGCACACATGAGAAGTGATTATACGGAAGGAAATGCTTTCCAGTGGAGTTTCTTCGCACCGCATGATATGGATAACTTCATTGCTACGATCGGTGGCAAGAAAGAATTGGAAACACGTCTGGATACCTTGTTTACAACATCTTCACAGGTCGATGGTGAACATGCATCAGGCGATATCACCGGTCTGATCGGCCAGTATGCTCACGGTAACGAGCCGAGCCATCATATGGCTTACTTATATAACTGGACGGATTCACCCTGGAAAGGACAAGAACGCCTGGACTATATTATGCGTGAATTCTATACGAATAAACCGGATGGCATCATCGGTAATGAAGATTGCGGACAGATGTCGGCATGGTATGTTATGAGTGCATTAGGCTTCTACCAGGTTGCTCCGGGTATTCCGGTTTACACATTGGGACGTCCGATGATAAATCGTGCTTTAATACGCGTGAAAGGGGGAGCTTTTGAGATCCGGGTGGAAAACAACAGTCCGGAAAACAAATATATAGAAAGAGTTTTGCTGAACGGCAAAGTACTGGATACTCCGTTTATCTCGCATAATGATATCGTTAAAGGTGGTAAACTTGTATTTGAAATGACGAACACACATCCGTAAAAATCCGGTGCTTATCCGTTCACAAGCGGATAAGCATCCAATGACAAACGGATAGGCATCCGATAAACGACGGGCAGAGATTCCATACAAATGAACCTCTGCCCGTTTTTATTTGTTCCAAATCCAATCATCTATTCAATATAATGGATATATTTGCTGCAGACTATAAAATAAAAAAGCTATGTTATTAACAACGACAAACAACATCGAAGGGAAAAAGATCACCCAATATTATGGAATAGTTTCCGGCGAGACAATCATCGGGGCAAATGTATTCAAAGATTTTTTTGCAGGAATACGCGATATCGTAGGTGGTCGGGCCGGCTCATACGAAAGTGTGTTACGCGAAGCAAAAGATACGGCCTTGCAGGAAATGAGCGAGCATGCTGCCCGCCTGGGCGCCAATGCTGTCATTGCGGTGGACCTGGACTATGAAACTGTAGGAGGGAGCGGAAGTATGCTGATGGTCACAGCTGCCGGAACAGCAGTACGCTACGAATGATATAATCCGTTCCCGTGTCAATCACGGGAACAGGTTTTCTTCGCCCTTTCAACGCGTTTCCAAAATCTTTTTCACATGATTCTTCAGTATATGAAAAGCCGGAGCCGCCATTGAGCCGTGATCATAGCCATCCAGTTCATACAAATAAGTTTCTTTATGTCCTGCCACCTTCATCATACGCCAGAAGTATGCATTTTCCTCATAGCGTCCCAGCATCTCCATTTCACGGTCTCCGGACACAATTATTAAAGGAGGAGCATCCGGACGGACATAATAAAGAGGGGCATATTCATCAATACTGGGCTGCGTCTCTTTCATCCCTAAAGATTCCCGGTACGCAAAATGACTGATAGCATGCCCGCTAAAAGGTATTAACGCAGCAATAGAATCGGCATCTATCGAATATACCTGGAGCCATTTTTTATCCAATCCGATCATATTTGTCAGATAGCCGCCTGCAGAATGTCCTGAGACAAAAATACGTTGCCGACTACCTCCATATTTCTCGATTGTCTTAAAAGTCCATGCAACCGCAGCGGCCGCATCATCGATACAATCTTTAATAGAACATTTGGGTAATAAACGATAATTGACGGCAACAACTGCCAGTCCGCAATTTTTCAACTCATCCGGAATAAATTTACTTCCACCGGACAGTCCCCCACCATGAAACCAAACGACTGTTCCGAAATCCTCCAGGTTTTCCGGATAATAAATATCCACTTTGCAACGTTCCAGGCCATAAGGATCGCCTGTCGTACGATATGGAACATCTTTTTCTACGATATAACTTATATCTTTCTGAGCAGAAAGAACAGAGGATACGAGAAGGAATACAAATAAAATATAAGACTTGATCATAAAGCATTGATTTTTGGACAAAGATAAAGGATTTGTATAAAACAAAAAAGGAGTCGGTTCCATTATGCCAATAAAGAAAAGTGAAACCATGATAAATAAAAAAAGGAGTCCACTCTTTCGAATGAACTCCTTTCTACCTTTCAGCTCTCGCTTACTAAAACGGCGGCTATCTACTCTCCCAC
>OMGR01000101.1_pt1 | contig 76633 bp, 54 predicted proteins | sample 1646061 | NCBI WGS metagenome assembly OMGR01 (sample SAMN05578583, study PRJEB25193) | human gut metagenome | biome: Human Microbiome; feature: human-associated habitat; material: feces | host: Homo sapiens | place: USA:Birmingham | reverse complement strand
GTTGTTTCTGTAAATCTAACAAGAACTCCGATTGCTTTTCTATTTGTTTTAATACATTTTCCAGTGTTTCCTCTTTTACAGAAACACTTAATCTGGTTGTTTGTGCATATGTCGCCGCAACGACCTGTGACAGACAAGCGACAAGCATCAACACGGTTAGTTTCATAATTTTTACAGTTCTTTTTAGATTTACAGAAACAACTATACGTTGATTTTTCATACTTTAATTGTATTAAGATTAAACACTTCTTCCACGGCAATGGAAGTTTAATTGAATCACACATTTTTCAGAAGGTAACATCCGGCAAGATGTTATCTTCTTTTTTATTACTTTATCCGCTCATATCCATTAAATTTAAGAGTTAGAATTTTATTTTTCAGAAATCGTCACATGGTGGTCATCGATCTTATACCTGATCGGGATAGACAGATTTATAATATCCATAATATCCTTTATACTTTGCCCACGATAAAAAGTACCTGTAAATGTCCGTTTATTCAATGCTTCGGAATTGACCGTAAACTTAATGCCGTAAACATGGCTCAACCGATCCAAAATTGCTTGTAAACTCTGTTGCGGGAAATAATAATAACCAGTTTTCCAGGAAGAATACTGCTGAGCATCTACATCTTGCAAATAGGACTTTTTCGTATTCCGGTTATAAATAAGCTGTTGGTCCGGTTTCAGAATCGTAGGGTGAGCCATATTCAAAGAAGTCAGACAAACAGAACCTTCGGATAAGGTAGTGACTACTAACGAATCCAACGGGTAAGCCATCACATTGAATTTTGTTCCCAATGCTTCTATATCCTGTTCTTTGGTCTTTACGATGAAAGGTTTGTCTTTTTGTTTGGCAACATCAAAATAGGCCTCTCCTTCCAGATATACGATACGTTTGTCTTTGCCATAATCTTTGTCATAATGGAAAGTTGTTTTAGAGCCCAAACTGATATGTGTTCCGTCCGGCAGTTCAACAACATCGGCTTCCAGTCCGTCTCCTCCTATATATCTGGAATATAAGCTATTATCTTCTTCATGAAAGAACAAGAAATACATAGAACTGATCGCCACAGCCAAAAGGGCTACGGCAGCATAAGTACTGATTTGATACCAAAGATTGAAGCGACGGGATTGTAAATTTTTCTTTTTATTTAGTAAACGCCCCCAGCTTTCACTTGTTTCCAAAGGGGTACTTAAAGGCAGACCTGCATCATACATTGCCTTAATTTCGAAAAATAACTCCTTATTAGAAGCACTCTCGTTCACCCAATTATAAAAACAGTCAGCTTCTTCCTGGATAAGATTATTCTGCAAATAACCTATAATCAACTCTGTATGTTCGTTTTCCATGATATCTTTTTTGATTTGTTACCTTTCGGTGACTTAGTCCTTTATGAACTTATAACGAATGGGAACAAAAAAGTACTCACACGAAAACAAACTTTTTTAAAAATAAAAAAACAAGGCCTTTTATATTAAGGTGAAAAGATAGAAAAATAAATGAGAACAGTGCTTACGGAGATAAAGCAAAGAACGATATAACTGATTCTCTACTGTACGGACAGACACCCCCAAATGTTCTGCGATTTCTGCCGCTTTCATACCTTTCAGATATGAAAGACGGAATATTTCCTGATTACGTTCAGGTAGCTCACTCACCTTTTTCATCAGAAGTTCCAAAAGATCTTTCCGCATAAAAAGTTCGTCAGACGATTCAAAATAATCCAGTTCCTCCAGTTTAAGTTGTACGGCACGACGATCGAGTATCTCTTGTTCCATATTTGAACGACGCAAATGGTCAATGCAAGCATTGCGTACCGCAACATAAAGAATTCTTTTCAAATCATCATCAGGAAGGAGAAAAACCTGTTTATCCCACAGTTTCAGGAAAACATCGTGTACAATATCCTCTGCAAAGAAACCGGAGACAAACTTACCCGCAAAACGAAGTAACATTGGCGCATACTCCATGTATATGCGCTGGTAACAATTTGTCGTCTGATCTTTTACTTCCATATTGCAAACTTATTAAAAATCTTGAAACATTACCTGCACGCAGTTCTATTTTAACGTTATGTTCTTTAAAAAGACCAACTATATTTAGACTACTTCTCAATAATATAAAAGGAACTATTCTTGTTGACAGCCTGTAACTAGCAGAATGACGTCCCCATACCCAAGAGACTAAATTTCTCAAAAAAAGGAATAACAGATATGTCAAAATGATATTTCAAGTGCTTTTTTACGGCAAGGTATGGAGCCTGACCAAACACAGTCATATTTTAGGCGATTCTCCGGAAGTTCAGATATATCGTATTGCAATAAAGAAGAAGATAAAACAAACTTTAAGACAGGATAATTCAAACAACAGCTCTCATTTATTCTTAAATTTTAATCCTCTGGAGATTAATGCAAGGCTATTTTTGAATAATCTCACCTACCTTCCAGAGTAAAAAAGAGGCCGAAAAACATAAGATTGGGGTAACAAAATCATACAACCAAGCTTTATTTGATATTATTTAACACATTTTTCTATTAAAACAAATCCCCAGTTCCTTTAAAAGGAATTTTTTTTCGTTTAAAACGAGATGAATTTTCTTTTAAACAAACTGAAAAATCAGAGAAGAAAGACCTATAAGTTAAATATTGTAATCAAACATTGTCTAAAACAGCTAATTCAAAACATACACATGTTAGTACCACAAGCATTTTTTCAACCATTTGATAGCATAACACAACATTCAATACCCATTTATCATTTCACAATATACTGATCGATGAAAAATCTACACATTTCACATCTCTAACATAAATCATTAAACTCAAAGGTAGCACTAGAAGATGTTAAAATAGTCATAAAAGCTTACCACAAATAATAAAATAGAATAAAACAGAAAACAATAACGTATCTACAACACCGGCTTACTAAATTAAATTTTATCTTTAATCCATATAAATCAACCAAGGATTAACACTATAAACACTCCTATATGAAAAAGCAAGCTACCATTTTATTCTTACTCCTGGGGATCAGCTACACTACATTCGCCCAGCGCATCATAAAAAATCCTGAATATGAATTCAAGAGTACCGGTATCAATACGATTACCCAAATAGAGCGGAACAAAGAAAACACCCGGATACAAATACACAGTGAATTCATACCCCATTGGTGGATCACTTTCGACAGTACTTCTTACATCAAAGACGCAGATTCCGGGAAGAAATATTTTCCCATCGGAATTGAAGGTACTACATTCGGTAAACAAACGTTCATGCCTGATTCCGGCGATTCGATATTTACCTTGGTCTTTCCACCTCTCGATAAGAAAATGAAAAAATTCGATTATATGGAATCTGAGACAGGGGAAGGCTCTATCTTTGGAGTCTCACTGGAAAAGAAGAAAAAACAAAAGACCAAACAGACAGAAGAAGGTATATACGGTACATGGAAAGATATGGAAAACCATTTGGCTACGGAAGCCGATCCGTCAGTTAATTATGGGAGCAATTTCTTCCGGAAAGACACAGCCCACTTACGCGGTTTTCTGAAAGGGTATGATAGCCGGGCAGGGTTCAATACGGGCATGATCTATATTGACAATGTTCTGACCCGTGAAGATTATCCGACCGTTGTACAAATTCATCCAGACGGACGTTTCGAAGCAGATTTCCCGCTGAATCAACCTTGGGAAGGCTATATCTTTTTTAAAAGAACGACAGTTCCGTTTTATATCGAACCGGGAGAAACCTTATTTATTTCTCTCGACTGGGAAGATTTCTTGATGGCAGACCGGTATCGCGACCGCCGATATGAATTTAAAAACACAGTATACAAAGGAACTTCAGCCGGGATAAATGCTGAACTTAACAGGATTAAAGTAAACACTTTTAGTTATCGGGATTTTGAAAAACAGCTCAAAACGCTTTCTCCTGCAGATTTCAAACAACAGCAATTGGAGGCTCTTCAAGAAGCAAATGATTCGCTAGCACTAAAACTGAAACAAAACTCAACATCAATCAAAGGACAGCAAATTTTAAAAAATAAAATACTCTTGTCATTCTACGGAGCTTTGTTCGATTATGCGATGATGCGGACTCATTATGCTGCCCGGGATTCTACCAACGAGATACTGAAACAACCGCTTCCGGACGATTATTACGACTTCCTTACACAGATTAATAGTAACGATAAAAACTTAATGATCCCGAATTCGTTCAGTAGTTTCATAAATCGTTATGAGTTTATGGGCCCTTTCAATAAAGCGAATCAGCCCTTCAATCCCGAAGACAGGTTCAAAGTACTGAGCCAGGAATGGTTACGCAAAGATTCTATTTTACGAAATGATCTGCAAATCACTCCCGGTTTATTGTTCGATATAGCCAAGGTTCGTTCATTGGATTACGCCCTGAGTTCGATCACACCTAAAGAAGGAACTTTACTGGTCGGACAGCTAAACAGCAGCATCGTTGAACCTTTCCTGAAAGAAGAAGCAATGCGTATGTATGCAAAAAAATTTCCGGAGGGAGAGAAACAGGCTTATAAACTTCCGGAAGGAAAAGCGACGGATATTTTCCGCAAAATGGTCGCCCCACACAAAGGAAAGTTTGTCTTAGTTGATTTTTGGGCTACAACCTGTGGTCCTTGCATTTATAGCATTAAAGAGATGCAGCCGCTAAGAGATAAATACAAAGGCAGTCCGGACCTTGCTTTCGTATATATTACGGACACAGGTGGTTCTCCGGAAAGCTCTTACAATAAATTCATTTCGGAAAATGATATGGGGGATAACTTGTTCCGCTTGTCTGAAGATGAATATAACTACTTGCGCCAGTTGTTCAGATTCAACGGTATACCCCGTTATGTCATGTTAAACCGGGATGGGGATGTAATCGATGACGATTTTCCCGGACACAGTGCAAAAACAGAATTACAGAAGCTATTGCCGGATAGCAAATAAATCAGCTCAATAAAAACACTAAAAAAGGAAGGTGTGTTAAAAGACGGTATTTACCGGACGCAGAATACGCAGAGCAACGCAGATATATTAATTATCAATAAAGTAAGTCTGCGTATTCTGCGTCCGGTTTATTTGTCACCCCCTTAAAATATACTTCGATTAAAATCTATTCAACAGTTATTATATGTACGGAAGGTTTATCCAGTATGACTGTTTTCGTTTCTCCCGTCTCCGTATTAAAACAACGTATCGTATCTTTCTCCGTATTCTGCACTGTTACCTGCCAGCCATTATCTACCTTAGTGATACGCAGGATATCCGTCGTATTACTACCGGGAGATATGGCCAAGCCATCGGCACAATGAATCGTTTCGATATGATAACGTCTTACATCGACAGGGAATTTCCAGCCATTGCAAACGAATGTAGCCTGGTGTAGCTGCTCGTTACTTTGCCAGTCGGTGTTCAGCAGATAAATAGTACGGCGATCTTTATTATCCCAGACAGTAAAACCAACAGACGGGGCTGATTCGATCCAACCTTTTGAGAGTTCTTCACCGACTGCCTCTGTTGCTAACTCACGCATTGTCGCCTCGTACTGGCTTCGCAAAGAAGCTTCTGCCGGATATGCTGTCTGCGGGAAATAGATAATCTTTCCACTTCCAAACGGAATAACAGTCTTTCCACTCAAAGACTTATAACTATCACCTAGCATTTCACGAATAACCGCATCGTTTACCGGGAACTTCACAGGCTGGTCCGGTTGAAGTTCGGCATTCAGGTGAGCAGCAGTCAGAACCAACGTTCCGCCGTTAAATACATAGTTGCGGATACGGAGGAAATCGCCTTCCTCAAAACTATTCCAGCCCAGGAAAACCATCGCCTTGTATTTATTCATCACATCCTGCGGAGCTTCGACAGGTAAGATATCCACTGTACCATAAGGGGTAGAAGTAAACCAACCTTTCGGACCACAACCGTCGACAATATTATCCGGATAGAAAACATTCAGCAAATCGAAACTTTCCGTCGCCTTGTTAAATTCCCATTTATCTCCCTTCTGTGACCAGAGACTGCCGCGGCCAAATGATTTCCAGGCATCATTTCTTCCCTGAAGAACGGCAATGTTACTTTTCAGTTCACCGCGCCGGGTATGTGTTTCTATAAAGTCAAGTACACAGTGCTGAGCATACAGATGTTCTTTGCCGGACTGGGAGTAACGGTCGTTTGCATATTCGTCCAGCCATAATGCCTCTTCGGTGTTCATGTGGGAAGAACCGTGCATGTAAGCTACTGCCAGTGACATATATAAACGCAGGGAGTGTTTCGGGTCGGTGAAAGGACCTGATCCCCATTGCATGGCATGCAACGTTCCATAATTCTGTTTACTATAGGCACGTGAGGCACCACGCAGTGAAGAAAGGATAATTTCTTCCGGGCCATACATCTGCTCGGCTCCCAGCCAGTTATAACCTGCTTGATATAAATAACGGAACATAGTGGACGGACCGGTATGACGACTGCTCTCCCCCTTTGAATAACGGAAGTTATCAACCAATTTACGGGCACCGTCAGCCATATCCTTCACCCCATACGGGTCATAATGAATAAATACGCCATGATCGGTATAGATAGGACGATGTTTAGCAAAGATACCCCCATAAGGGCGGTTACGGGCAGCCATATCGGAGAAGACTCCCTGATACAGGAAATGTTGCCAGTAATAATAACCACCGTCATTTTCATGTGCCTGTTTTCCGCGAAACATAGGAGATGCCAGTGTCTCCAGATCCGGATTGATACGTTTTCCTGCCAATGTACGGCCTTCTACCTGCCAGGCATAAGGGATCTGCAGCTTGTTCAGCAAACCGGTATAATGACGAATAACTTCTGGACGGACAACACGGAAACCACTCCACTGGTAAGACGGGCGGAACTGATACCAGTTTCCGATGCGTTTGGAAATATACCATTTGAAAAAATAATCATAAGGCGTATATTCCTTATCTATATAAATCTCATCGCCCGAAGAAATATATACCTCATCCGGTTCTTTTTCTATTATCTGGCGAACCTTCACTTCCGCTTTCCGGCTTCCGTCATCAAAAGTCATCGGGACCGCAGAAGCATAGTCTCCGGCACGAAATTCCACAACATGTAAACCAGTCTCTTTCAATTCTATCTCCTGGAACGACGGGATTACGGAAGACGGAGCCTGTACTTTTAACCGTACAGCCGGTTTGTTGGTTTCCAACAAAACGCCGAAAGCCGCCCCTGCCGTTACATAATCAGGAACCGAAACGACCTCAAAGTCGCGGGCACTCTCCTCGATAAGTTCCAGAGAACGGAGCTCATACGAATAAGCAGCACGGTTGTCTTCTTTCAATAGAGTCAGTTTCAGATCCCCTTTCCCCTGTACGGATTCAGGCAAAAGGATATAAAAGTCCGCTATATCGGAAGACCGATCGAAGATGTTTCCTTCATAAACAGTTGTACCGTTGAAATCCAGCTTCCAACGCGGCCAACTCCGGGTGGACAGGTTACATCCCGTCCAGTAATTATAATCATCTGTTTTATCGGCAAACTTCGCAAAAGGAATGGAGCAGACCTGTTTCTTATTCTGCATCAGCCGGGGAGCTTCCACCCAGCATTCGCCACTGAAATGAGTTCCTCCGATACGTAAAAAGGCACATGCTACATTGTCGGGAAGGACAAACTTCTGCACTACATTTTGGTATTTACCGGAACCTTCGGGCACAGGGAAATAAAGCAATGAATCCGGGCGATCGTAAATATCGTCTTTATAACGTCCCGGTTTTTTGTAAAATAATTCTATTTCCACTCCGAAGTCTCCACCGGGTGATACGGACAGATCCCGACGTTTTACGATCGGCAATGTGACCGTCAATTCACCGGGTTTCAGTAAATCACCCGATATGCGGTAATAGGCATGCCGTTCGAAATTATTATCTTCTCCCTTAAAATACAGGGAATATTTGTCTTTCTTTACATGGACGGAGTCCAGATTGTCATCGATATAAAATTCCGACTGCCTGAACATTTCTTCTCCCCTTTTCTCAAAAGGAGCCGGCATTTTCACACCTCCGATTACACGAAGGAATTTCCGGACAGGATAGGCTTGCTTTTCGAACGAAACAGTTTCGGATACACTGTTGCCGGGAGCTAGTAAATGTACTTTTCCGTTGCCGGAAGGAGTGAATATCACCGTTCTTTTCTCTGTTTGCACGTCATCGGCAAACACGGAAGCTACGGCTAACAATTGACAGATCAGAAGATAAAAGACTTTTTTCATAACTAATATTCAGAGATGTCTGTTAATAAATCAGGCCAAATGTACAACTAATTTGCATGTTACGGATAACAAAGAGTGATTATACCTCGTTGTTTTTATGTACTTTTGCCATTCTATTGAATGAATAGAAAGAAAATGATCGTTATCAGAGATACGGATTTATTAAAAGGGAAAAGACTGGTCGCCACTATCGGCTTCTTCGATGGGGTCCATCTGGGACACCGGTTCCTGATCAATGAACTGAAAGGAATTGCAAAGGCTAAAAACCAGCCTTCGGCAGTCATAACCTTTCCGGAACATCCTCGTGCCGTATTACATTCGGACTATCAACCGAAATTACTGAATTCATTTGAGGAAAAACTGGAGCAACTGGCGACTACAGGAGTCGATTACTGTATCGTTCTCGATTTCACCATAGAGTTATCTCGCCTGACGGCACAGGAATTTATCACTTCCATACTGGCAGAGAAACTGCATACAGACACATTGCTGATAGGTTACGATCATCGTTTCGGACGCGATCGCAAAGATGGTTTCGAGCAATATGTCGTTTATGGGGCTGCCTGTGGGATGGAAGTAATAAAAGCCTCTCCTTATGACGAAGGCCGTACAGTAGTCAGTTCGTCGGAGATCAGAAAGTTGCTGACCGACTGTCATGTAGAAGAAGCCGCCCGGCTATTGACTTATCCTTACCAACTGCGGGGGACAATCGTTAATGGGTATAAGGTCGGGCGTAAACTCGGATTTCCGACAGCCAATATACAGGTGAATGAACCTTTTAAAATCGTTCCGGGAATCGGGGTATATGCTGTCTGGGTATACCTGAAAGGTAAAAGATACAAAGGTATGCTTTATATCGGCGATCGTCCTACGCTCGATAACGGCGATAATATCACACTGGAAGTAAACATCCTGGACTTCTCGGGAGATATCTATAATAATGAAATAACTGTTGCGTTTATATATTATGTACGGGGAGATGTCAAATTCAATTCGCTGGACGAACTGATAGAGCAACTCGGACGCGACAGGGATACGGTGGACAAGATATTAATTAGTTGACAGTTGACAAGTGACAGTTGACAGTTACGAGCAAGCATCGGATGCTGCAGGTAGCTTCAACTGTCACTTGTCAACCGTCAACTGTCAACTATAAAAAATGTACTACGAAGCAATAGATACTTTAAAAGGGATGATTAGTCGTCCTTCTTTCAGCCGGGATGAAACGGCTGTAGCCGATTTCCTGCAACAAACCTGGCAGGCCGTCGGACATACGGTTCATCGTAAAGGAAATAATCTATGGATCGTTTCTCCGGGATTCGATCTGAATAAACCGACCCTATTACTAAACTCGCATATCGATACCGTAAAACCGGCTTCCGGCTGGACGAAAGATCCTTTCAATCCGGAAGAGAGCGAGGATGAAAAACTTTACGGTCTCGGAAGTAATGATGCCGGAGCTAGTGTAGTATCTTTGTATACAGCCTTTACCTTGTTAGCCGACAAGGAACAAACATATAACCTGATATTCCTGGCTTCCTGCGAAGAAGAAGTTTCCGGTAAAAACGGCCTGGAAAGCGTTCTGCCCGAATTGCCTCCGGTCTCTTTTGCCATTGTCGGCGAACCAACCGGAATGCAACCGGCTGTAGCCGAAAAAGGATTGATGGTCCTTGACTGCGTTTCGATCGGCAAGGCAGGACATGCCGCCCGGAATGAAGGGATCAACGCAATCACGCTGGCGATCAAGGACATCGAATGGTTCAACAACTATCAGTTTCCGCAAAAAAGCGATTTCCTCGGACCGGTAAAGATGAGCGTTACGATCATTCATGCAGGTACACAGCATAATGTCGTTCCCGATCGCTGTGAATTTACAGTCGATATACGCACCAATGAATTTTACCCTAACGAGAAGCTGTTTGAATTGATCAAAGAGCAAGTCGGTTGTGAAATAAAAGCACGCAGTTTCCGCCTGAACTCGACACGGACAGAGCTGAATCACCCGTTTGTACAACGAGCGATCCTGATGGGTAAAGAGCCATTCGGTTCGCCTACACTCAGTGACCAGGCACTTATGCCATTCCCATCCGTCAAGATAGGTCCGGGCAATTCCGCCCGTTCGCATGCGGCAGACGAATATATCGGGTTGATGGAGATAAGGGAGGCTATCGATACCTATGTGCGGTTACTGGATAATCTTCAAATCACATAAAATGATAGGATTACTAAAAGATAAGAGGAATATCGTACAAGCCTTTTGGCTTGCTTTCGGGAAACTTAGTTCTTTCGCTCTGGCATTTATCAGTGCTGCGATATTATCCCGTTTTCTCAGTAAAGAAGATTACGGAACTTATAAGCAGGTAATGTATATCTACGCATCCTTCTCCCTTATCTTTGCCGCCGGACTGCCGGAAACACTTACTTACTTTTTACCCAAGCTGACTAAAAGCGAAGGGAAACATCTGGTCAACCAATTTGAGATCGCCTTCGTCCTACTAGGCTTGGTCTTTTCTTTGTCTTTATATTTCGGGGCTCCGTTGATTGCGTCCGTACTAAAAAATCCGGCGCTGGAAGAAGCGCTGAAAATATATACTCCGGTACCTTTGCTGCTGTTGCCTACCTTTGCGATGGAAAGTATTTATATGTGTGAGCAGAAAAGTTATTACCAAGCAATGTATACGGTCTTATCCAGGATCACAATCTTATGCTGCATCACTCTTCCCGTGATCTTTTATAAAGCAAATTGCATGGTGGCACTTCAGGGGTTGGTTATTTCTTCCTTCTGTATGATGATAGTTGCCTTCTTTCTTATCTATAAGCCATACAGAGGGTATCTACCTCAAAAGTCGACCTTACATATGCGAGATGTTGTTTATTATGCCATTCCGTTAATGAGTGCAGACCTTTCACTGATGTTGTTTAATTCTGCCGATCAGTTTTTCATCAGTCGTTATTTCGGGGAAGTTGTCTTTGCGGAGTTTTCAAACGGCTTCATCCAGTTTCCTTTGGCCACGATGGTATCGGGGGCCGTGTTAACTGTCCTCATACCGCTATTCTCCAAAGTGAATACTCCAAAAGGGTTTGAGGCTGCCATCCAGTCGTGGCAGAATGCGATAAAAAAGACTTGTTTGTTATTATACCCTTTGCTGACATTCTGTTTAGTCTTTGCTACCGAAGTCGTCATCTTCATCTATGGGAAGGATTATGCCAATTCGGCTATCTACTTCCGGATCATCCTGTTGAGCAATTTCATCAACATTTATCCTTTCCTTCCGATCCTGCTGGTATTAAAAAAGCTGAAGGTATATTCCTCCTTCTATTTCTTATCGGCCATATCGATATGGGTGACTGAAGCTATTGCTATCAACCTTTATCCTTCCCCTGTGACAATCGCCTGGGTTTCGATAACCAACACGATTTTGCTTGTTATCGCTTTCTACATATATATAAAGTACAAATTGCATATAACCGTATTTACCGGAAACATACTGTTGTTTCTAAGTAAGGTGGTTATCCATTCTGCCATCGTGCTCACCATTATTTGCTGGACTGTCTACCCGTTGGTAAAATCATATCCGCCGATAATAATCTTGATAATCGCATTTTCCGCTTTCTATTTATTACTTATAGTAAGCAGCAAAGTATTCAAGCTGGATTACCTGGCAGTCGTTACTCCTTTGTTTCATTCATTAACGAATAAAAAATCATGAAGACTCAGATCAAACTATATCGTAATAATTGGATAACGGGAAATTCCGTTTATGCCATCGGCTGGGCATCCAAAGGAAATACTTGTTATTCGGGAAAAGAGTTTCATCAACTAATCTCTTCGCTCACAGTAAAAAAAACATTCAATATAGAAAATGCCTGTCAACTGGCGAAAGAGTTGAACGGCAGCTTCGCCCTGATTATTGAATGGAAAGATAAAGTATATTTAATAGCAGATCGTACCCGTTCATATCCGATACTTTATACCACGATAAACGGAGTAACATATATTACTGACGATCTTCTGTCAATGTTTCGCGATTACGGATTCAGACCGGCAACAGATATCCGGCAGGCTGAAGTATTTCTTCTCTCCAGTCTCACTTTCGAAAATCATACCATATTCAAAGATACTTACGGAATACAAGCCTCGGAAGTCGTACAACTGTCCGACCAGAAGCCGGAAGCCGAATGCAGACGCTATTTTATCTACAAACTAAATACAACAGAAAAACAACAGCTCTCACCTGCAGAAGAAGCCACGAAACAGAACGAGATCTTTAAACATATCTTTCAAAGAATGCTGGATAGTGCGCCTAATGTACACAACTGGATCATCCCCCTCAGCGGAGGGCATGACTCCCGCATGGTAATTAATCAGATGCACAAGCTGGGTGTAAAGAACATAATCTGTTTTACTTACGGTGAAGCAGGTAACCGGCAGTCGTCGTTAAGTCGACAGGTTGCAGAGGCATTGGGTTATCCTTGGCATTACATAGAATACAATGCTGAAAAATGGGGTAAACTCAGAGAGAGCAAGGACTTTGACAACTATTTCGATTTTGCATTCAACGGGGTAAGCAATCCTCACATACAGGATTTACTGGCTGTGTCCGAACTGAAAAACAAAGGGGTCCTGCATCCAAACGATATTTTTGTACCGGGGCATACCTACGACTTTATTACCGGTTCACAATGCCTGAAGGGTATCAGCGATATCAAGTCGGACAAAGATATCATCACGCATTTAAGATATAGCTTTAATCAATGGAGTTACAAACAGCGCAGCCCGATTCTTTATAAAGAGGTATTGGATATGATACATCACGCGCCGCTTCCTCCAAATAATTTTACAGAGTATTATATGTGGCAGGAATGGCACTGTAAATTCTTACTGAACAGTGTTCGTGTATATGAATATTTTGGTTTTGATTGGCGGACACCTCTGTGGGATCAGGAATTGGTCGATTATTGGCAAAAATTACATCTGGATTATAAATTATACCGAAACTTCCTGTACAAATGCGAACGGAAAGGATTGTATGAAGAGCCTCTTCTTTCTATTCCTTTCGACTATTGGATGAATCCGGTTATCAACCTGTCAGAGAGAGTCGGACAGCTCATTCCGTATGCTCTGACACGAACGATCAAACACTATTTCCGTCCGAAGGCGCCCCATTCGGATGACGGATTATACCATGTATATGCTTATCAGATGCCAACTCTCAGGGATATCGTTCCCTACGAACAATATCCCAAAGAGCTACGCTATTATCTGGAACCTTACGCCGAGCGACCGCTTTGTTGGTTTCCGGACAATGACAATAACAGTCTGTATGCATTAAGAGATGCTTTTGTTCCCTAGTCGACTCTCTCAATAACGGAAACTTCCGCCTCCCAGGAACTCACGTAAAAGTGAAGTTCCGGGCAGGCCGACATCCGGAATATAATTGAAGTAACGCAGGAAACGCAACAAACGATAAGCTTCCGCATTCTCTTCGTCGTCTTCACGTACTTCTGCCAAAATCGGCTCGGCAAACTTACGCAAAGCAGCTAGTTCATAAAGCATAGCACTGTTGAACATCGCATCCGCATTTTCCTGGTAAGGGAAAATCCATTTATCTTCTCCCCGACGCACACTCGGCCAGCGGGCAATCGTATCTTTCGCTGAATAACCCCGGAAACGGTAATCGCGGATAATACGCCGCAGCAAACGATTATCGGTCGTCGGTATCCAGTTATGATTATCCAGAGAAATAGAAGTCAGCACAGAGACGTACACCCGATACTTATATTTATCGTCTATCATGGAAGTAAGTTCCGGATTCAGTGCATGAATACCTTCTATCACCAACACGGAATTCTCACGCATTTTCAGTTTCTTACCTTTATAGACCCGCATGCCTGTTTCAAAATTGAAGCTAGGCACTTCAATCTCTTCTCCCGACAACAGTTTTTTCATTTCACTGTTGAAGTAAGGCAGATCGAGCGCATAAAGCGATTCAAAATCATAATCGCCGGTCTCATCCTTCGGCGTATCTTCCCGATTCAGGAAATAATCGTCGAGCGAGATACTGACAGGGTGGATCAGATTTGTTATCAACTGTACTTCCAGACGTTTACAGAAAGTCGTTTTTCCGGAAGAAGACGGACCCGATATCAACACGATACGGACCCCGTCCTGATATCGGCCGGCAATCTCTTCTGCTATTTTAGCGACCTGTTTCTCCTGCATCGCTTCAGATACCATGATCACTTCAGACGTATGTCCGTTTTCGAGAGCACGGTTCAGATCACCCACATTATTCAGGTCCAGTGTCCGCTGTAAAGTCAGATGCTGCTTGTAAGCCTCGAACATCTTATCCTGTTTGATCGCCGGTTCCAGTTCCAGCGGATTGCTTCTTTTCGGTATCTGGAGCAACACCCCGTCAAAATAAGGAACGATATCAAACAATTGGATATAACCTGTAGAAGGAGTCAGGCAACCATAAAAGAAATTGATATAGCCATCCAACTCGTAGTAAGAAGTATACGGCATACCGGCGGTTTCAATCAAACGTGCCTTATCATTCATCCCGCGTTCACGAAAAAGGACGGTAGCATCCACTGTCCGTACCGTTTTATGCAGGAAAGGCAGATCGGCATCGATAATTTCACGCATACGCTTCTTTATCTTGTCGATCGTTTCTATATCGATCTTCTTTCCGTTATGGATCACGCAGTAGTAACCCTTCGAGATCGGATGTTCTAAATTTAATGTAGCGGAAGGCAACACGTCATTCACCGCTTTCGAAAAAATATGACACAACGAACGGACATACGTACGAAGCCCGGAAAGTTGTGTATAGTCCACGAACTCAACATCTTTCGGATGCCAGCAGCGAAAATTCAAGCTTTCCACTTTATTGTTCACTTTTGCATTCATCGGACGGAAACGCAAAGGCGCACCGATCATCGTATAAATATCTAATAAAGAAGAGCCAATAGGGACCTCTTTATAGGTATTGTTATTTTTGCAATAAATTGTGATTGTTTCAGACATATTATATCAGTTATTATTTGTAGTTTTGCTGCCTAAAGTTAGGAATATTAATCGGATATACTTCCAGGTATAACTATTTTTTGATGGATAATACAATTTTTACCGTACTGAAACTGCTTGGTTCACTTGCCCTGTTAATGTACGGAATGAAAGTGATGAGCGAAGGTCTTCAGAAGCTTACAGGAGACCGACTACGTAATATCCTAGGCGCCATGACTACGAACCGGTTTACCGGATTGCTCACAGGAGCATTCGTTACAGCCGCCGTACAGTCATCCACCGCTACCACTGTTATGACCGTAAGTTTTGTCAATGCCGGTCTTCTGACTTTAACACAGGCCATCTCCGTTATCATGGGAGCCAATATAGGAACGACTATCACCGCCTGGATTATGTCGATCTTTGGTTTCCAGTTCAATATGACCAATGTCATCTATCCTCTGTTTGCATTATCCCTCCCTTTAATATTTTCTAAGAAAAGCGGACGCAAGTCATTCGGCGAATTCATTTTCGGATTTGCTTTTATGTTTTTGGGACTGACTACTTTAAGGGAAAATGCCATGCATATGGACCTGGAACATAATCAGGCAATCATTTCATTCATAACCACCTGCAAGGAATGGGGTATGTTTTCCGTTTTACTGTTCCTGTTGGTCGGAAGCATTATCACAATGGCAGTCCAGTCATCTGCGGCAGTCATGGCCATTACATTAATATTATGTTCGAGCGGAGTTCTCGACCTGTATCTGGGTATCGCACTGGTGATGGGAGAAAATATCGGAACAACGGTAACCTCCAACATTGCGGCACTGACCGGTAACGCACAGGCACGCAGGGCTGCATTTGCCCACTTCATATTCAACTTCTTCGGAATCATCTGGGTACTCTGTATTTTCCATCCGTTCATCGATATGGTAAAAGATATTGTCAATTACATAGCTCCCGATACGCCGAAAGAAATAGCGATCACTTACACATTGTCCGCTTTCCATACCGCGTTTAACATATGCAATGTACTGATATTAATATGGTTTATAAAACCGATCGAGCGGTTGGTTTGTTTTGTCATCAAATCAAAACCGGAGGACGAAGAGTATCGCCTGCATTATATCACCGGAGGTTTGCTTTCAACAGCCGAATTATCTATTCTGCAGGCGAATAAGGAGATATCCCTTTTTGCCGAACGGACAACACGCATGTTCAACATGGTAAAAGATGCGTTTTATGAAAAGGACGAAGAGGCCTTTATGAAAACGTATAACCGGATAGAGAAATACGAGAACATCAGCGACCATATGGAGATAGAGATAGCCAACTATCTCACGCTTGTTGCCGAAGGACGTCTTAGTTCGGAAAGTAAAGAAGAGATCCGTATCATGCTTCGTGCCGTATCGGAAATAGAAAGTATCGCCGACTCCTGTAACAACCTGGCGCGCACCATTAAACACCGGAACGAGGGAAAGTCTGTCTTTACTGACAAACAGAACCACAGTATCGACCGGATTTTCGAAATGGTGACAAAGGCATTGCAACAGATGAATTCCATATTGAAAAAGCCGGAATTGACACACGATGACATCAATCCGTCTTACAATATCGAGAACGAAATAAATAATTATCGCAACCTGCTGAAACAACATAATGTAGAAGATATCAATAATAAGGAATACCAGTATCAGGATGGTGTATATTATATGGATATCGTCAGTGAAGCTGAAAAGTTAGGGGATTATGTACTAAATGTTGTCCAGGCCGTTATAGAGAAAAAAATATAAGTATGCATACATTCATTTTAATCGGATATTTATCCACTTAAATTTACATAAATGGACTATTCTTTTTTTGATTTTCTTACGCTTGTAGGAGCATTAGGTATGTTCCTATACGGAATGAAAGTGATGAGTGAAGGTTTACAGAAAGTTGCGGGAGACAAACTTCGAGGCATTCTCTCAGTAATGACGACAAACCGCTTCACCGGAGTATTAACCGGGATTCTGATAACTGCACTCATTCAATCTTCAAGTGCCACAACAGTGATGGTTGTCAGTTTCGTCAATGCAGGACTTCTGACACTTACCCAATCCATCAGCGTCATCATGGGAGCCAACGTCGGCACGACGGTCACAGCATGGATCATCTCCCTCTTCGGATTCAAAGTCGACATCAGTGTTTTCTCTCTGCCCATCATCGCTTTATGCATCCCGCTGATATTTTCCGGCAAAAGTAAACGAAAATCCTGGGGTGAGTTTTTAATGGGTTTTGCTTTCCTGTTCATGGGACTGTCTTATCTGAAATCTTCTGTCCCTGACCTGCAAAGTAATCCTCAAATCCTCTCTTTCCTTCAAGATTATACCTCATTGGGATATCCGTCCCTCTTTATATTCCTTCTTTTAGGAACTATTCTTACAGTCATTGTTCAATCGTCCAGTGCAACTGTTGCCATCACATTGATCATGTGTACACAGGGATGGATTCCTTTCGAAATGGCTGCAGCCATGGTATTGGGAGAAAATATAGGAACAACCATTACGGCTAATATCGCTGCCATTTCGGCCAATGTATCCGCCCGCCGTGCAGCTATTGCACACCTGATGTTTAACGTATTCGGTGTATGCTGGGTAATGATATTGTTTTATCCATTCACCAGCATGGTCTCATGGATCGTTACGAACTACGGTCCCGGCGACCCGAACGAAATGACTCAGTTCCTGAGTACCCTCGATCCGAAAACGATCTCCCTGATCACTTCCAGCGCACAGATCACCGATCCGCATCTGCTGGCATTACAGAAGCAATTAATGACATTACAGGTTTCTGTTTCATACGGTTTGTCTTTGTTCCATACCATATTTAATATAGCAAACGTATGCATCATGATCTGGTTCGTTAAATTCTACGTATATGTTTGTTCCGCCCTTATCAAGCCGAAGAATATCAGCGACGAGGAAGAATTCCAGTTAAAATATATTCCGTCAGGAATGCTGTCGACTTCCGAGTTGTCACTGATGCAGGCTAAAAAAGAAATTGCCGTATTCGGCGAACGCACACAACGTATGTTCGGTATGGTCAAAGACTTGTTCTATGAAAAGAACGAGGATAACTTCCTGAAAATATTCAGCCGTATTGAAAAATACGAGAACATCAGCGACCGCATGGAAATCGAGATAGCCAATTACCTGACATTCGTTGCCGAAGGCCGCCTAAGTTCGGAAGGTAAAGAAGAGATCCGTATCATGCTTCGTACCGTTACGGAAATAGAAAGTATTGCCGACTCTTGTAACAATCTGGCACGCGGTATCAAGCGTCGCAACGAAGGCAAATCCGAATTTACCGACGAACAGAACCATAACATCGATCAGATGTTTGCCCTGCTGGAAAAGGCTCTGACACGGATGAATGAAATCCTTCACATGCCGGAAGTCGTACACGACGACATCAACCAGTCTTACAACATTGAAAACGAGATCAATAATTATCGTAATCAGTTGAAGATTCATAACATGGAAGATGTCAACAACAAGAAATACCAGTATCAGGACGGTGTTTATTATATGGACCTTGTCGGTGAATCCGAAAAACTGGGCGATTATATATTAAATGTAGTGCAGGCTGTTATCGAAAAGAAAATATAAGTACATACAGACATTCCCAGAGAAGCCCTTTCCATATCCGGAAAGGGCTTTTTTATTTCGGAGAAACCTGATGGAAGCAATGGAAAAAGTATATAAGCCGGATTTTGTTTCATCCTAATGAAACAGTTGTTTCTCCATAATGGAACAAGTGTTTCACTAGGATGAAACAATCGTAAATAAGCAATAACTATCAACCAAACAGTTACACCAGATGAAAAAAGAAGATACGGGGAAAGCAGAAACATGGAGAGAAGGAAAGGTCTGTAAACAATTAAAGCCTGTCTCACGACAAGCCCTAACCAACTTTGTTAACCTTAAATCTAATACTATTATGAAAAAACCACAATGCAAAGATATACTCACAACAAGCATTTGTCAAGCCTTTTACAGACAATATATGTTAAGCTATCCAGGTATTGTAGCTAAAAAATGTTTCCGAACACAAAACTTCATACAATACAGATAAAAACTGCTAATTTTAACAATTAAAAGAAGGATTTTATCCGGTTTCACCATCGCTTCTACAGCGTATCCACTATCCTGCGTTGCTCTTCGAAAAAGACGATGCGGTCTTTCTCGCCACTTCTTGAAATCAGGGTAGAAGTCCGGATCAGAGATTGCATCCATTTTTTCATTCGCTGGAAGATAGCTTCATCCGGTGATGTAGCGTCGTTCAAAGTAAAAGATTTGATCATTGTCAGGTGGCAGTGCTGTGTCTCCACATAACTGTAGCTGGTCTCAAAATTCACACTGCTGACAAAGAAATGGACATTCTTACCTTCTGTCCAGGAACCTTTGGCTGCAAGTGCCTCCATATCATCCAGAAACACCATCAGTTCCTTTTTCAGAGCCGCTATCTCTTCACGGGTTATCAGGTAAATGCTGGCAAAATATTTAATGTCATTCACCAGATAGAGAAAAGTCATACTATCTATGATATGATAAGCGTTGGCAGCCTGGCGTACCTCCATAACGATCTCGCTGTTAATCAAAAACAACCGGTCAGGTAATACGATCTGGCTGAATTTAACAGGCATAACGCTGCCGCACTGGTACATCCATTTAAAAAGATAGAATTGATAAATATGCCTGTATCCCAATACCAACGACTGAGGAAGAATATTCAAAGCCCCCCCTACTTCCGAATCGGGATCATCTCCGAGATATCTCAATTCATCGACAAAATGTTCAAGCATATCATAATCCTCTTCGCTCGGATTAAGGAAATTCACCATTTTCAACTGGAACGGCCTGCTTTTACCCGAGGCACAACCAATGATATGATCCAGCGAAATATCCAGCTTATCGGCAATAGTCGCTATTTCAAAAATAGTGAAAGGCACATCGCCCCGCAACCTGCGGTAGACGGCTTCCTTTTCCAACATCAAAAGATCGGCCAAGTGATTTGTCAGTTTTCCTCTTTCCGGGAACTTCTCTTTAATGGCCGCTACAAGATTTTTATACAATAGGTCATTCTTCATAACATAATCATTTTTTCAAATTTGGTCTTCAGTTCCCGGCGTTTACGCTAAAAAATACACTTCTGTTCTCTACAAATATATTAAAAAACTTTTGATTATGTTCCTGTTATACCAGCTTACGGCTATTATTTTTATTTACAAGGCAAAGTAAACCAGAACTTTGACCCTTTGCCAGGCGTTGAATCTACTCCGATCTCCCCACGCAGGGCCTTAACGATCGTTTTACAAATAGATAACCCGAGTCCCGTTCCCTGCCTGAAAGAGTTTATTTTGGTAAAGCGTTCGAAAATAGCTTCAACATGTGCCGGAGAAATACCGATGCCGGTATCACTTATCTCAAACAGCACATGATCTTCTCTCACACTGTATGAAAGGGTTATAAAACCTTGTTCAGTAAACTTGATCGCATTCGAAAGTAAATTGGATATTACCTGAGTTACACGCTTAGGATCCGTATAGAGTATTTTATCCGGCAACGCATCCAGGTCACAGACCATAGTAACACCTTCCTGGACTTTCAGGGAATGCACCTTATATTGCTCACTGCATATTTCCTTTATATTGACATCCGCCAGTGAATAGTCCATTACTCCGGACTCGATCTTTGAGAAATCCAGGATATCCGTTATCAGACGAAGGAGGAGATCGCAATTCTTATTGATGATCTTCACATATTCCTCTTTCTCTTCCACATTGTCCATTTCAGCAATAATACCGGAAAAACCGACAATTGCATTCAAAGGTGTACGGATCTCATGGCTCATATTGGCCAGGAAAGTAGATTTCAACTTATCCGCTTCACGCGCTTTTTGCATTTCCAGTTCATTCCTGCGTGATTCGTCACGAGCTTGTTGCAACTTCTCCTCCAGTTGTTTCTCGCCCGTTATATCTGTTATATAACAAACAACTTTGCTGGGATGCCCGTCCTTATTTATTTTATGTGCCTGCGCATTGATACGTATCCAGGTCGGCACTTCTTGAACGAACATTTTACAGACAAAACTACAGCTATCGATATCACCGCGAACGACCTGTAAAAGCGGCTCCATATTATTCGTCGGAATTTCACTGAACCGTCCCAGGTTCCACAACTCCTGAATAGACAGATAATTATGTGTTTTCAGGTAATTGAACAGATGATTCGGACTGGAATGATCGTTCAGCACAGGATCGATATATAATTCATCTTCTTCCACACTATACTCACCGACTATCGAACGTCCGGATAAAAGCACGGCCTTCAATATAGCCAGATTGTTTCTGGTTTGTTCCGCTTTGATCTGGACATCCGTATTATCAGAGATGATAAGCAGATATCCCACCCGTCCGAACTCCGGATCGTTCAGGCTGATCCCTTTCACCTGCAGATATTTGATCTGGTCGACAAAAGCCGACGGATAATAGCTACTGTTTTGTATGATACTGAAATCATAAACCAGAGGAAAACTGAAAGCCCGCCCGCTCCTGACATTCTTCAGGAGCTTTTTAGGAACAGCCGGATTCTCAAACAGATTAACACCCAGAAGATCTTTACGCGTAGAACCGAAGATACGTACATCGGCTTCGTTGATATCGATCAGATATCCTTCCGAGTCATATAATTCGACCCCGATAGGCAGATTGTTGAAGAACTGTTTGAATTTAGTACTGAGTTCAGCCAGATGTTTCCGGGATTCCTCCAGATTGGCTTGTGTCTCCTTGCGCTCTATTATAAGAGAAAAGATACTTGCTATAATATGCAGGTCTTCCATTTCCGTACTCGTCCAGGAACGCTGCACACGCACCGAGTCAAAACCGATAAATCCCTGTATTCTATTATGAAAAGAGAGCGGGATCATCAGCATGGATTTCAGTCCCTGAAATTCAAGTAACTTCTTATCCACTTCCGCTTCCGGAGGCAGATCGTCCATGCTGCACATGACAATATCACGACCACTCTTCACGGTCTTCATGATCCAGGGGATCGTTTCGTCCGTCAGTTCCGAATGATTCTCTTTGGGAACCTCCACCCATCTGCTCATTACCTCGCAGGGAAAATAGGCTGTCCGCCCGTCTTTTTCAAAGATGGCCACATATCCCCAGTCTGCATCGAAAAAGTTCATCAGCAAACTCATGGCTTTCTCTATCGGCTGTTGTTCCTCATTAAACAGCAATACAAGTACTTCGGAAATAATACGTTTGATATTTGAAGCTTCTGTAAATGAATTTCCGGCATTCGCTTTCTCTCTATTGTCTTGTGCTTCCAATAATTGTATTAGTTCTTCTTTGGACAATTGGTTATATTTGTTTTTTGTTAGCGTCGACATCATACGGTGATACTTTATAAACGCAAAAATATTGAATAGTTTTGATTTTTAAGGCATTTCAAGAGACTAATTCATCATTTGACATGTTAAAAGTCACACAGAATCGTCCGGCAAACGGATTCTTTAGAACAATTATGCTTTTAATCATAAGAGGGTTCACCGTAAAAAGTTATATTTGCATGTTCTAATGTAGACGATTTTAAATATGTTGAAGCAACAGTTACAACAAAAGTTACAGCAAAAGCTCTCTCCACAGCAGATCCAGCTAATCCGGCTTCTGGAACTTCCCGCTATCGAGCTGGAAGAACGTATCAAGCACGAATTAGAAGATAACCCTGCACTGGAGGAGGGGAAAGATATTGCAGACGACTTTGAACGAACTGACGACGAGGGAGTTGACGATATATCTACAAACGAAACAGAGGCAGACCTCTCGCTCGGAGATTATATGAGCGAAGACGATATACCAGACTACAAGCTCCGGGAGATAAGTGAGAAAACCGAACGCAAAGAAGACATTCCCTTCTCTGTAAGCCAATCGCTGAACGAATATCTACTCCAGCAACTCGGTTTGCGCGACCTACCGGAAAAAGAAGTAAAAATAGCCGAATACATTATCGGTAACATAGACGACGACGGTTATCTGCGCCGCGAACTCTCCGCCATTGCCGACGACCTGGTCTTCCAGGCAGGGCAAGACGTGAATGAGAAAGAGATAGAAGAAGTCCTCGCGATCATACAAGATTTCGACCCAGCCGGGGTCGGTGCCCGTAACCTGCAGGAATGTTTATTGCTGCAACTCGACCGGAAAGAACCGACGCCGGGAACAGATATGGCGATCCGTATCCTCACCGAATATTTTGAAGAGTTTACCCGTAAGCATTACGACAAGATCATGCGTGGTCTCAACATCAGCGAGGCGACCCTGAAAAAGGCAATTCACGAAATAATTGCTCTCGATCCTAAACCTTGCAGCAGCTGGGGTGGTTCTATGGAAGTAGCCATGAGCCAAGTCATTCCGGATTTCCTGGTCGAAGCTATAAACGGCGAGCTGATCCTGAGCATGAACAACCGGGACATTCCCGATCTGCGGATCAGCCGTGAATATGCGGAAATGTTTCAGGACTATGCAGGCAATAAAGCCAACCAGACGTCCAAGATGCGTGAAGCCGTACAGTTTGTAAAACAGAAACTAGACTCCGCCCAATGGTTTATCGATGCCATCCGGCAGCGTCAGGAGACATTACAACGCACTATGGAAGCGATCATCCTCCTGCAACGGGACTTTTTCCTGACAGGTGACGATGCTACGCTGCGCCCGATGATACTGAAAGATGTGGCCGAACGTGCAGGATACGATATATCGACCATTTCAAGGGTTAGCAACAGCAAGTATGTTCAAACCAATTTCGGTATCTACCCTCTGAAATTCTTCTTCTCCGAATCGATGCAGACCGACAGCGGCGAGGAAATATCCACCCGTGAGGTGAAGAAGATCATGAAAGAACATATAGACAGTGAGGATAAACGTAAACCGCTTACCGACGAGGAACTTACCACGATCCTGAAAGAGAAAGGTTACGTAATCGCCCGCCGAACAGTGGCCAAATACAGGGAACAACTCGATATTCCTGTTGCAAGGCTTAGAAAAGAAATCTAAATTTGAAGCATTATGAGATTATTTTCAAATATAATATCCGGAATGTTCCACCCGTTGCTGATGGTAACGTATGGAGTCATACTGGCATTGTCATTCACATACCTGGCGATCTACCCGCCCACCATGAAAATGTTCCTGGTCGGCGGAGCATTCCTCTCGACTGCTGTCGTACCGGGGCTTTTCATCTTCCTGATGGTTCGCAACGGAGCCGCAGGCGACCTGGAACTGACGGACCGCAAAGAACGGGTCGTTCCTTACCTGATCATTATCTCCTCCATAATGGTCTGTATCTTTTATATGTACAAAATGATGATCCCTTTCTGGTTCCTGTCGCTGCTGATGGGTGCCTGTGTCGCTTTGATCCTCTCGCTGTGCATTAACTTTTACTGGAAAATCAGTGCCCATACGTTGGGTATAGGAGGACTTTTAGGGGGTATCATGGGGGTCGCCCGCATCCACCTGATAAATCCTTACTGGGGATTCATCATCATACTCCTGGCAGCCGGGCTGGTCGGTACTTCGCGTATCTTTTTGAAAAGGCATACCCCTATGCAGGTATATGCAGGCTTTTGTCTCGGTTTTATATGTACCTTTGTAGCCTCATTATTGAGTTATATCTATTTATTCATCTAATAAAAACACTAAAGTTATGAACTTTCCTGCTGATTTAAAGTACACAAAAGATCACGAATGGATTCGTGTTGACGGCGCCGTTGCCTATGTTGGTATCACTGACTACGCCCAGAGCGAATTGGGTGAAATCGTTTATGTAGACATCACTACAGAAGGCGAAGTAGTTGCCAAAGAAGAAGTTTTCGGTACTATCGAAGCTGTAAAGACTGTTTCCGACCTGTTCATGCCGGTAAGCGGAGAAGTGATCCAGGGCAACTCTGAACTGGACGACAAACCCGAACTGGTGAACGAAGACGTTTACGGAAACGGCTGGTTGATCAAAATCTCCATCTCCGATCCTTCTGAACTGGACGACCTGTTGTCTGCTGCTGAATACGAACAATTGATCGCAAAATAAATGACACCTGTAGTAAGTATTATCATGGGCAGTACTTCCGACCTGCCCGTAATGGAAAAAGCGGCCAAATTGCTGGACGAGATGGAGATCCCGTTCGAAATCCATGCGTTGTCTGCACACCGTACCCCGGCAGAAGTAGAAGCTTTTGCCAAAGGAGCCAAAGACCGCGGTATCAAAGTTATTATTGCTGCGGCCGGTATGGCAGCGCATTTATGCGGAGTGATCGCTTCTATGACTACCCTTCCGGTAATCGGTGTTCCCATCAACTCTACACTCGACGGCATGGATGCCCTGTTGGCTATCGTACAGATGCCGCCGGGAATACCTGTTGCCACAGTCGGTATCAACGGAGCACTAAACGCCGGAATCCTGGCAGTTCAGATACTTGCTGTTGGAGACGAACAACTTCAGGGTAAGCTGGCCGACTACAAGGAAAATCTGAAGAAAAAGATCGTAAAAGCAAACGAAGAGTTAGCAAAAGTATCTTTTAAATACAAAACGAATTAATTAGTTGACAGTTGACAAGTGACAGTTGACAGATTTCACGCTGCCGGAGCTGTCAACTGTCAGCTGTCACTTGTCAACTGGAAAAATGGAACATTCTTTTAATTACAGTCGCCGTAAATCATCTGTTGTCAATATAGGAAACACTCCGCTGGGAGGCGAGAACCCGATACGTATCCAATCTATGGCCAATGTATCCACCATGGATACCGAAGCATCCGTCCGCCAGGCCATCCGTATGATCGATGCCGGAGCCGAATATGTACGTTTCACCGCACAGGGTGAACGGGAAGCCCGTAATCTGGGTGAAATCCGGAAAGAGCTGAGAACGCAGGGATACACTACTCCTCTTGTTGCCGATATCCATTTCAACCCCAGGGCTGCCGACGCCGCAGCCGAAGAGGTGGAAAAAGTACGCATCAACCCCGGGAACTATGTTGATAAAGTAAAAACATTTGACCTGCTGGAATATACCGACGAAGAATATGCCGCCGAATTACAGAAGATACGCGACCGTTTTGTCCCTTTCCTGGAGATTTGTAAAAAACACGGAACCGCCATCCGCATTGGCGTGAACCATGGTTCACTATCCGACCGTATCATGAGCCGGTATGGTGATACCCCTGAAGGAATGGTAGCCTCCTGCATGGAATTCTTGCGTATCTGCCGGGACGAGAATTTCCCGGACGTGGTGATTTCCATCAAAGCCTCCAATACGGTAGTCATGGTACGTACCGTACGTCTGCTCGTCCGTACCATGGACGCAGAAAACATGTACTATCCGCTTCATCTGGGAGTGACCGAAGCCGGTGACGGCGAAGACGGCCGCATCAAAAGTGCTGTCGGCATCGGCACCCTGCTGACCGACGGAATAGGCGATACCATCCGCGTATCCCTCAGCGAAGATCCCGAAGCAGAAATACCTGTCGCCCGCAAACTGGTCGATTACATATTGGAACGTCGGGAGCACAGGCCGATCGCCGCCTCTCCCGCCCCCGGATACGACCCGGTAACAGCCACACGCCGCATCAGCCGTGTGACAGAAGCAATCGGAGGCAATTTCCCTCCTGTCGTTATCTCTGACCGAAGTAACGGCGATTTTGAATTTGACTATACCTCCCTGCCCGACTATATTTACATCGGTAAGGAAGACCCCGACAATCTTCCGGACACATTCCGCCTACTGGTAGATGCTCATTTCTGGAAAGAACGTCCCAACGCATACCCTTATTTCATCGCTTCCGAAATAGAAGAGATGAAAGAGTTCAATTCTCCGCTGAAATTCATCCGCCTGACCTACAATGACCTGACGGATCAGACATTGGAGATACTGAAACAAGATAAAACAGCCGTGGTAGTTCTGAGTACCCACCATCGGAACGGTGTCGGATCGCAACGTGCCGCCATGCACAAACTGCTGGTTGCCGGTTGCGATATCCCCGTCATCCTGCACCGCGACTATCACGAAACAGACAAGGAGACCTTGCAGCTAAAAGCGGCTGCCGATTTCGGCACATTGCTGCTGGATGGTTTCGGCGACGGCATCATGATTCATAATCAGAGGATCGAAGCTTCATGCATCGACAGTTACATGTTCGGTATCCTGCAGGCAACCCGTTCACGCATCAGTAAGACAGAATATATCTCCTGCCCGAGTTGCGGACGTACACTCTACGACCTGCAAACGACTATTGCCCGCATCAAAGAAGCTACCTCACACCTGAAAGGGCTGAAGATCGGCATCATGGGTTGTATTGTAAACGGTCCCGGAGAAATGGCAGATGCCGATTACGGTTATGTCGGTGCCGGACGCGGACAGATCAGCCTGTACAAAGGTAAAGAATGCGTGTTGAGAAACATACCCGAAGAAGATGCCGTAGAACGTTTAGTTCAGTTAATAAAAGAGAACGGAGACTGGAGCAATTGACAATTAACAGTGGACAGATGACAGGTAAAAGAAAGAGTAGTTAACAATATATAGCAAGCTGAAACAACTGTCAACTGTCACTTGCCAACTGTCAACTTTTGCATATCTTTGTCCGTCAAATAAATAAGAACAAATGGAAGTAAAAATAATTAATAAATCCCATCACCCACTCCCTACCTATGCGACAGAGTTGTCTGCAGGTATGGATATTCGTGCAAACCTGACAGAGCCTGTAGTGCTGAAACCATTGGAACGCAAATTGATCCCGACAGGATTATATATTGCTTTGCCGGAAGGATACGAAGCACAGATGCGCCCCCGCAGCGGCCTGGCTTTGAAACATGGTATCACTCTACTGAACACACCGGGAACGATTGATGCAGATTATCGCGGTGAGATCGGTATTATCCTGGTCAATCTTTCCTCCGAACCTTTTACCGTAAATGACGGAGAACGTATCTGCCAGATGGTGATTGCTACTTTCAACCAGGTAAGTTGGAAACCGGTGGAAGTGCTTGACGATACCGAACGCGGCGCCGGTGGCTTCGGACATACGGGCAAACAGTAATAATCGCGGAAGGTCCGCGATAGCCATCGAGTAACCTCCTCGATAGTAATCGAACGAACTGCTCGATAATAAGCCGCTGATGTTTATGAAAGATTTAGTGAAACTAACATAGATAAAGATAGATGTTAAAACAAGTAATATACGGGATACTCTTTTCACTCTTCCTGCTTATGGGTAACCGTCCGTTGCATGCCGAAGAGGTAAAGAAAGACACTCCCTCCAAAGCGAACGAACTCAGTGCAACGGAACGGAGAAAATTCGACTATTTCTTCTTCGAAGGGTTGAATCTGAAGACTGCCGGAAAATTCGACGCTGCTTTCGATGCATTCAACTACTGTCTCGCCATCGACTCTACGGCATCTCCTGTACTGTACGAACTTTCATCGTTCTACGTACAGATGAACCGCCCGGAAAAGGCTGTCGATATGTTACAGCGTGCAGTGGACAACAGCACGGACAACTTCACCTACCGGATGGCTTTGGCTACAATCAGCCGCAACCTGGGTATGTACGGAGAAGCTGCCGCAGAATACGAGAAACTGGTGAAAGCCTTTCCCGGAAAGACCGAACTGAATTACTACCTGGCAGAAGCCCTGACCCAGGAAGGCGAGATCGGCAAAGCGATCGATGCTTATAATGCCCTCGAATCGTCCATCGGCATGAACGAAGCTCTTTCCATGCAGAAATATAAACTCTACACCCAACTGGAGCAATCGGATGCCGCCTTCAAAGAAATAGAGAAACTGGCAGCCAAATATCCGATGGAAGCACGCTACCAGATCATCCTCGGAGACCTGCACCTGGAAAAGAACGACACGGTAAAAGCCCGTTCTTATTATGACAAAGCCCATGAGATAGATCCGGGTAACCCCTATTACATCGTATCCATGGCCAACTATTACGAAGCGACCGGCAATAAAGATGCTGCCGAAACTCAGATACGCAATGCCTTGATCAACGAGAAGCTGGATGTAGAGACCAAAGTCGCTATCCTCTCCCGTTATATCCTGAAACTGCAACAGACGCAGAAAGGAACGGACAGTGCCAATACCTTGTTCCAGACCTTGCTGGAGCAGCACCCCGAAGATACCGACCTGAAACAGATGTACGGTAGTCTTCTGATCGCGCAGGGTAAAACAGACGAAGCCCGTTTCCAGTTCCAACTCGTCACAGAGATGGAGCCAGAGAATGCAGCAGCCTGGCAGCAATTGCTGAACATGTCGCTGAAAGCCGAAGATATCCCTGAAGTAATCCGTATCTGTACCAAATGCCAGGAACTATTCCCGGATGCCCCCGAATATTATTTCTACCTGGGTATTGCCTATTATCAGCAGGAAAAATATCAGGAGGCTCTGAACACCTATTATGCAGGTATCAACATTATCCCGGCGGAGAATCCGCGGTTAAAGTCGGACTTCTACGGTCAGATCGGCGATATCTACTATCAGATGAAACAGATGGACCAGACATACAAAGCATACGACGAGGCTCTGAAATATAACGACAACAACATCGTTGTCCTCAACAACTATGCTTACTTCCTGTCCTTGGATAAAAAGGACCTGAAAAAGGCAGAACGTATGAGCGCACAATGTATCAAGCTCGAACCGGACAATGCAACTTATCTGGATACATACGCCTGGATTTTCTTCGTACAGGGCAACTATACCCTTGCCAAGATATACATCGAAAGCGCACTGGAAAAAGATACGACCAAAAGTGCGGAACTGGTAGACCATTACGGGGATATCCTGTTTATGACAGGAGATAAGGACGGTGCCATAGCTCAATGGAAGAAAGCCCGTGAAATGGGAAAAGAAAGCGAGACACTCGACCGTAAAATCATAGAAGGTAAATATATCGAAGAGGAGGAGGCCAAATGAGAACCCAGTTAATAAAGCGAGTACAACTGCCAACTCTTGTGATTCTGTGTTTCTTGCTGATCCTGTCCGGCTGTAAATCATCCAAGAAAGTCGGAACAGTAGCCTCCGGAAGTACCAAAGCACACGACGAGTTCTTTGAAGCGATGGAAGAGCATTCTTTTCAGTTCAATACGATGACCGCCCGTCTAAATGCGGAACTGAAGGGCACTAAAAATAACATGAGTTCACGTGTGGACCTGAAGATGGTCAAAGACAGTGCATTTCAGTTATCAGTCCAACCGTTTCTGGGTATCGAAGTTTTCCGTGCCGAATTTACAGTCGACAGCATAAAGGTAGTAGACCGCATGAATAAACGATATGTAGCCGAACGCTACGCCGATCTGAAAGGACAGACCCCGATCGAGTTCAACTTCTATAACCTGCAGGCATTGTTCACCAATCATATCTTCCTGCCCGGAAAACAGTATATCGAGCCGAAACAGTTCAAACGCTTCAAGCTGAACCAGGAAGGTTCGACCGCAGAGATCAAGATCAAGGATTCTATCGGATTGCTTTATACATTCTTTGCCGACGGTGAAGAGAAGTTACTTTCCACCTATATCACCGACCCGTCCGAACAATACGCTCTGCAATGGGATTATACAGATTTTCGCCTGACAGAAGGACAACCGTTCCCGATGCTGATGGACGTACAAGTCCTGGCAAACGGTTCCTCACAGGGAGGGATCGCTTTCCGCTTTTCCCGCATACAGACAAATGTACCGGTAAACCTGGACTTTTCCATTCCGGCTAAATATAAACGTATTACCTTTGCACAGATCATAAAGTCAATCAGTAACAGTCAGAAATAGAGATGAAGTATATTTGGTTTGTCATATTCACGTTATCTGCCCTGACCGCCTTCGGCCAGAAGTCCGCCCGGGTGAGACAGCTTGAAGAACAGCGAAAAAAGGCGCTGGCCGAAATCGAGATGACAAACCAGCTATTGCAGGAAACGACCCAGACGGCGCAGAACTCTCTCAACCGTCTGAATCTTCTTTCACAGCAGATCCTCTCCCGAAAGAAAGTGATCAGCCTGCTCAACCAGGAGGTAAGTGAACTGGATAACCAGATCACCGCATCCCGCCGCGAAATCACTAAACTGGAAAAGGAACTGGACGGAAAACGTGATAACTACGGCAAGTCCGTGCAAAGCATGTATAAACGCCGTAGTTCACAAGACAAGCTGCTCTTTATTCTCTCTGCCGATAATTTCGCCCAATCCATGCGCCGCATGCGTTATCTGCGCGAATATGCCGACTGGCAAAAGCTACAGGCCACCGAGATCATCGACAAACAAACCGAGATAACCCTCAAACAGAAAGAACTGGAAAAAACACGTTCCGAAAAGAATGCACTGCTGGGCACCCGCGAACAGGAAAGCCAGAAACTGCAGACCGAGGAAACCAGCCAGAAAGCCGAAGTGCAGCAACTCAGCAAGAAACAAAAGGAACTGAAAGAGGAACTCCGTAAGAAACAACAACAGGCCAACGCGCTGAACCGTCAGATCGAAAAACAGATTGCCGAGGAAATAGCCCGTGCCGAAGCAGAAGCCAAGGCTGCCCGCGAACGTGAGCGCCGTGCCCGTGAAAAAGCAAAAGCGGAAGGCAAAGAGCCGGTCAAAGAGCCTGTACAGGAAGAACGTGTTGCCGAAACCAAAGGCGGCTATGCCATGACCAGAGCGGAGAAAAAACTTTCCGACGACTTTGCCGGTAACCGTGGCCGCCTGCCATTCCCTGTTGCAGGACGTTACACCATTGTCGGTACTTTCGGCGAACAGCAACATCAGGAATTAAAATATGTACGTACCAACAATAGCGGTATCGACATTCAGACTACTCCGGGAGCTGATGCCCGTACTGTATTCAATGGCGAAGTAACCCGCGTATTCGTTGTTCCGGGCTATAACAACTCTGTCATCATACGTCACGGTAACTACCTGACCGTTTACAGTAACCTCAGCCAGGTGTATGTAAAAGCCGGCGACAAGGTCAGCACCCGCCAGGCTATCGGCAAGATTTTTACCGATACGGAAAACGGCAATGCCACGATCCTGCATTTCCAGCTTTGGAAAGAGAAGACCAAACTCAATCCGTCTCCTTGGCTCGACTAAACCGCTTTAACATATTTTAGGCGCACCGCCTCGCCAATGGCAGCGAGGCCTCCTCACTAACAGTAGTGCGGGTGTGTCGCTACCACCAGTTAGGCATGCTCGCCAACAGCAGCGAGTGCAGGCCGCCTATATTTTCCTTTTTCAATCGGATTACGTACCTTTGTCACCGACTTTCAAAAAGAAGAATTATGTATTTGACGCTCTTTCTAACTTTCCTAAAAATAGGTGTGGGTACAATAGGCGGCGGATATGCCATGTTGCCGTTGATACAACGGGAGGTAGTAGACCGCGGCTGGTTATCTAAAGAAGATTTCATCGACCTGTTCTCCGTCGCACAGTCATTACCGGGGATCTTCGCTGTAAATATCTCCATCTTCGTTGGCTATAAACTGAAGAAAAATATGGGAAGCATAGTCTGTGCCCTCGGCACGATCCTGCCGTCTTTCCTGATCATCCTGCTGATTGCCACGTTCTTTACCCAAGTTCAGGATAATGAATGGGTGGAGAAGATATTTAAGGGTTTACGCCCTGCTGTCGTGGCGTTGATCGCCGTGCCGTGTATCACTACGGCACGTTCCATCAAATTGACTTATGTTTCGATGCTGATCCCTGTTGCTGCCGCGTTGCTTATCTGGATGGGAGGAGTTTCGCCGGTATGGATCATTCTGGTAGCCATTGCCGGAGGATTAGTGTATGGTTTAAAGATAAAGAAAAATTGATATGATCTGGTTACAGTTACTTTATGTCTATTTGAAGATCGGAATCTTCGGTTTTGGTGGCGGATATGCCATGCTCTCACTGATACAGGCAGATGTTGTAGACCGTTATAAATGGATTTCCTTACAGGAATTTACGGATATCGTAGCCATCTCACAGATGACGCCAGGCCCCATCGGGATCAACAGTGCGACTTATATCGGTTATACCGCCATTCACAACGCCGGATATCCTCCGTTCATGGCTGTTCTCGGTTCGTGCCTGACCACATTTGCCGTGTGTCTGCCGTCGTTCATACTCGTATTGGTCATCTCTTATTTCTTCGCCAAGTTCAAGAACAATAAATATGTCGTTGCCGCTTTCACAGGCTTACGACCTGCAACTGTAGGACTGATAGCCGCTGCCGCATTAATGCTGATGAACAAAGAAAACTTCATCGATTACAAAAGTTTCCTGATCTTTGGTGCCGCCTTTATCCTTACCTGGAAGTTCAAAGTTCACCCCATCCTGATGATTGTATTGGCAGGAGTTGCGGGGTTGATATTGTACTGGTAATAGGGAAAAACAACGGCATGGTCATATTTTTTTTAATTTCCTGCACAACTGTTTTTGCTTCTCAGTATAAACTCATTCCGGTCTGCTTCTTCCAATTTCTGATATACCAGGAAATCATCCTGCATCTCTTGGACTGGAAACATTTTTTGATCAAATCTTCGTTCATCATATTATGATATTTACTCCGTAAAGGAGTGTCGTTTCACTTCCAGTGATCCTGTTCTGTTTTCCTATCCTATAACGAAAGCCCCGGCAGGAAATTCCGCCGGGGCTTTGTTTTGCCTGTTTTCGCTCTTCACAGAGCTAGAACAGAAGAACTTTATTTCATTACTTTAGTATTAATACTGACCGCTTGTTCGCCTGTCGCAGGGTAATTGATTCCTTACGGAATCACGCAGTCAACTCTAATTTATTGATTATAAATGTCTTATTTTACGATAGCTTTAACTGTTGTTTCTCCTTCAACAGCTACTACAACTACACCTGCAGGAGCTTTGATAACAGCGTCATCAGAAGTGATAACAGTATTAGCAATTGTCTGACCCAGCAGATTGTTGATAGCTACTCTCTTACCTGCTGCACCAACAATTGTGATCTGACCTTCGCCAGCAACAACCTTCACAGCAGAAGCATTGATTTCATCGTTAGCTGTAATAGTACCTTCTTTGCCAACTTCGATCTCAATTTCACCTACATTATCACCAACGAACTGAGAAGTAGGAATGAATTCTTGTGCTAACAAAGTTTTACCATCAGCAAACAGACAAGGATGATAAGCTGTAACTGTTACATCATACAAGCTATTCGGCTTCATGTTCTTAACATTTACAGTTAAGTATTTGCCATCTTTCGTATAGTTAGCTTCGTCAGAAGCGTGAATTTTCACAGATTCTGCACCATCAACCAAATTGAACTCTACGTTTTCAGGACCTTCCCACCAATAAGAAGCATTACCGTTACCATCAACTAAAGAAGTATTGATAGTTTCCCAGTCAGTGATATTGAAGTCACCCTGGTTTTCAGGCATACCGTTATAAGCCTTACGTGCTAAGTGAGCACCAGCTTCACCGAATGTGAAGACGTCGATCTGATTTTCACCTTCCATCAGATATACATTATAACGATACTGATCGCTAATTGTGATATTTACAAGGTTACCTGCGTTTTCATCTGTACCCTTCTTATCGCGGAATTCGCTGATGATCACAGCACTGTTTGTCCAACCGCCTTGCAGGTTAAATGTATTGATAGTTGTATTCTTGAAGTGACCATAATATACTTCTTCGTCACCAGCTTTATCTGTACGAACTACTTTCAGATAATAGTTAACAATCATTTTAGGATTGATTACTTTACCTGTACCGTTGAACAACTCTACAGACAAAATATCGTTATTCTGGTTAGAACCTTTACTCTTAGCCAATACTTCAGACATGAAGACATTCTTAGATGTATTCTTCGGAGCCAAGTGACCAACCTGTACTACATAATAGTCAGCACCCGGAATACCTTCCCATTTCAAGACAGCTGTTGCACCGTCGATATCACCGTGTACCATCGGTTGCAATACAGGAAGTTTATCTCCAACAGTCGGTTCTCCAGCAATTGCCAAATCATTCGTTAAGCAATTAGCCTCTACGATCAATACATTTTCTTTTGCACATGCTGTAGCAGCAGTCGGAGCATACTTAACAGTAGCAGTAGTAGTGAAAGAACCGTTCACATCAACCTTCACATTTGCCGGAGCTGTCAAAGTAAATGGGTTATCATAATTTACTGTACCCAAAGAAACCTTAATAGCTTCTGTTGCAGTCAGCGGGTTGAATTCTTTACCTTCGATAACTACATTCACATTAGCTTCTTCATCTACATTAGCAGTGATGTCTCCAGCAGGAGTGATTGTAATTTCCGGTTTGTAAATGAAACCATATACTCCACCTTCGTTTACATAATGCATATAATTAAACTGTTCTAACGGATTCAACTCACCGTCTGTCCAAGTCATTACATTTTCATTAGACTTAACAGTGAACAAATCTTCAGCTCTATGCATAGCTCCGTTTTTAGTAGCCTGGTTGAATGTTACAACCACTAAACCTAACACTTCACCATATTGGTTCGGAGTCAGTTTATCAACAGCTGCACCACCATTCAACATATCTTTGATTACATAAGTAAATGCATTCGGATATGCTTCTACATTAGCTTTACGAGTTACGTTAACTTCTTTTTCCAAGTTGTAACCAGCTACATAGAATGAGTCGACTGCCAACGGATTTACGTAATCACATTCGTCCTGATACACCTTACCAAAGTATTTCTGGAATTCAGGATATACTAAGTTCGGTAAATTTGTACCAAATGAAGGACGATAAGAGTTGTGCATTTCTTCAATGAGATTCAATTTATTGATATTACTCCACAGATTAGCACGAGTATCACCATATAAACCTGCAACTACACCAACACCACATAACGGGCAATTGCTTTCAGACTCAACACCTACAGCCCAAACTTGCAATTCATATGTATCTGGATTCCATTCCTTAACATTTGCTTTTTCAGGATCTAGGAAGCCATCCTTATTCGGAACGAACTGTACGTAAATAGGAAGACCTTCTTCACGGAACTGCTTCATCTTAGCATCATCCAATGTATTGATGCTGATTTCCAATGTATCCGTATTGTTATTTACCCAAGCACCATCTTCACTCAATTTGAAACGGAATTCCTGGTTATCCGTATCATTCTGGTTTGCATTTGCAATATTCTGTAAGGTTACGCGAACTTTAGCGATACCGTCATTTCCTGTAGGTTTCAATTCGCTACCATGCAACACCAATTTCTTAACACGTGAAGCATAACGAGAGTTATCCAATGCATCTTTCTTATTATAAGGAGCAAAGAATACATTGTCGGCAGTATAACGACCTACTGTACCGTCAAAGTTTTCGCCTTCATAAGTCAGCCACAATGCACCTACTCTAGCAGCAGCCAATGTCCAGCCGAATTTTCCATAAGCATCAAAACCTAACGGTTTGTAGTCTGCATTCACTGCGATTTTCCATGCTTCTTCACGAGTGATGTCGTTAGTCCATTCTCTCAACGCTAAAGTCAATTTAGAACCTTCTTCTATTACACCACATGAAGAATATTTAATACCGTCAGTTATTTTCACTTTACCATATGAAGTCCACTGATCAGAAGTCATCTTTTCATATGCCAAGAAATCCATCGGATATGTTTTCTGATCAGGAATATTCTTACCCACAACTTCTACTTCTTGTGTCTGGCAATTTTCATTGAAAAAGATATGATCTTTAGCGAAAGCTAATTCAGGAACCGAGTTTGCAGTAATTGTTCCTGTTTCAGCAGACAAACGAATAGGATTCAATACATCCCCTTCAAATACCTTAGCAACATATTTTCCAGAGAAAGTATTAATTGATTCAGGTTGGAAGTCATATGTTACTTCATCTTCCCATTCTGTACCAGTCAAAACTTTTCTGAAATTTCCACGAACAACATTTTTGTTATCAGTAGTAACATTTGTCCAAGCAAAAGTTTCAGCAGTAGTATTAGGAAGTAATTTGATATTTTCTGCACTAACCTTCAAAGTACCAGATGTACAGCTCTTTAAACCTAAACCAGCTTCAAAAGATGTTACATCAGCAGTCAAAGCCAAAGTCGGTTCGTCGAAATTCATAGCAAAACCGCTAACAACCAATGCCGGAGCAAAATGGCTCTTAGAAGCAGTCTCTTCTACATCCTTAATTTCAACAAAATCAGACCACAAGGTTACCTGGATCAACTTGTTATCCAAAGAACCTTCAATAAACATCCTTGCATCAGTAATCGGATCAGTTACAACATCGAACAAATTGATTACTTTATCTTCTACATCAGCAGCTCCTGTTTTAAAGATTGCACCGTCAGATTCAAATTCAGCATTAGCAGAAGCAGAACCATTTTTCAATATTTCACTTCTCTTTACTGGATTACCTTCCAAATCAAATACAGCAACTTTAATATGCCAATCTGCAGAAGAAGTTGCAGCCAAACCGAAGTTCTCAGCACTTAACTTAACTTTCAGTTCACGTACATTTGTCATATACTTAGTTGACAAATCGAACATCAACTCACCGCTCTGACTGTCACCCAAGAAGATTCCTAAAGAGTCAGTACCACTTTGCCATACCGTAGTAGTGGTATAATTGTTCGTCGGCTTTTCGGTAATATTGGGATAATATACATTAGCTGTAGTAGCGGTTCCATTAAAAGCACGGAAATAAACGCCATTACCCCAAACTTTCTTTCCATCTACAGTTTTTAAAGCCTTACCAGGAAAACCCGGCAGAACGTCATTACCTTCGGCCTCATACAAAATAGGTTTTTGAGCTGCAGTCAAACCCGCGTATTCGGTGGCATCCCATGCAGGAGCATTTTCTACCTGTCCAAATACCGATGCTGTGCCCAAAACTAACATAGCACTAATAGTTAGCACTTTTGTTTTAGTAAAGTTTCGCATACGAATTCTTTTTTAATTAATACTTTATTTATATGTCTCAAATTTGATTGATTCTATAATAATGACTAGAGAAAACGTTCCTTTTTTCTCGCCATTTTTTAGGTAGTATTTTGCCTTGGTAATAAGAAGTACTATTTTTGTACTCTAATTGCTATTCAATTGATAAGAAAGAGGATAGGATTGAAAAAAAATTATGAGAAAGAATTGTAGGTTTAAAACTTATATCTAACTTTGCTGGCGAGAAAAAAGGAACGTTTTTTTTAGTCATTACAATAACCACTCTAGCCTTATATTTCAAAGCGTATATAAATTATCGCCCTCGCAAATATTTAACTCGATGCTTATTCGCCTAAAATAGATGCCTACCCGCCAAACCCCCGATGCCTACTCATTTTCAGGCCGATTAGCACTCGTTGGGTAAAAGGTGTTTTTTGAAAAGCAATTGTTAACTATCGTTAATCGCATCAAAAGCGACTCATTCGATCTCCAAATCACTCGATATTCTCTAGGGATAACCACAACACTCCCGATATTTGTGCCGATTGCTTTCCTCAGAGAGTTTTTATAATCATCGTTTCAGGCTTCAGTCCTTTTAAACATTTGATATTTAAGATGTAACACTGAAAGATTTGCATATGGTACACCTGCCTGAAAAAGCAGCCCCAGCACCTTCAAAAAAGTAAACATCTGTTATTTGTTCACTGCCTACTTGTTCAGAAAAACATAGGCATCAGCACAAAAAAACATGTACGCTTATTTGTCGGACTAAAGGTCTGAGTTTATTTCTTTTTTACTGGTGCCTTCAGCCCAAATCCATTGAAAATAAAAGTGTGATAGAGAACTGAAAGCTGAAGGGTGATTGTAAAAAAGTTCCTGTAGGTGGTAAAAACGATATGTGTGATCGATAGTACTATAGTGTTATCCCGTCAGCACTACTGTGCTACCATTGCTTAGACTACTATGCTATATCAAGGGAGACTATAGGGCTATCTGGAATTATATCTCATGCAAAAAACAGATATTTATCCACACTGATTAAACCTTTTTTTATCTCTCTTGTCTATATCTCGATTGAGTTGTGTATATTTACATGCCTATTGATAAGTTTTTAAAGTAGATACCATTGAAAATATGACGAAGAGAGTGAAGTGGGGCGTTACCGCCGCAATTTTTCTGATGATTGCAGGAATGATTGTTTATCCACAGATTAAGAACCAGTTGACAGCATCCGGAAAGGATTCCAATGTGGCTCCCGCACCGGGAACAAGCGTACGTAAACAGGTGCTGAACATTAACGCTGAAGTATTGAAATTCCAATCGCTGACCGACAAAGTAATCAGTACAGGCAGTATCATTCCCGACGAAGAAGTAGACTTATCCTTCGAATCGTCCGGAAAAGTGGTGAATATCTATTTCACCGAGGGAACACATGTAAAAGCCGGTGACCTGCTGGCCAAGATCAATGATAAACCCTTACAAGCCCAGCTCAGGAAACTGGAAGCCCAGATTCCTCTGGCAAAAGATCGGGTATACCGCCAGCGCACTTTGCTGGAGAAAGATGCGGTCAGTCAGGAAGCTTATGAACAGGTGACTACCGAATACGAAAAGCTGATGGCCGATATCGACCTGGTAAAAGCCAATATCCTGCAAACCGAACTGCGTGCCCCTTTCGACGGCATCATCGGTCTGCGTTCAGTCAGTGAAGGTGCTTACGTGTCTCCTACCACCGTCATTACCAAGCTGACCAAAATATCTCCGTTGAAAATCGAGTTCTCCATCCCTGAAAGATATGCGAATGATGTGAGTAACGGCACAATGATCGTCTTCCGCCTGGAAGACTCGAACGGTATCATGCGCAACTATAATGCAAAAGTATATGCGGTCGAGAGTAAAATGGACATGACCACCCGTACCCTGAAAGTACGCGCTACCTATCCGAACACGAACGAAGCGATTTTCCCCGGACGTTACACATCCGTCGAGATCACCAAACGCGAAATCAAAGACGCATTGGCTATCCCGAGCGAAGCGCTGATCCCGGAAATGGGAAAGAATGTCGTTTACCTCTACAAGAACGGGGTAGCCGACCCGGCAGAGATCGAGATCGGTTTGCGTACCGAAAGCCACGTGCAGGTGCTCAAAGGTATACAACCCGGCGACACACTGATAACTTCCGGTGTGATGCAGCTCCGTACCGGCATGAACGTAACTATTGATAATCTGTATTAAATTTTCCTATGGCAAATATATCGGAAACCAGTATAAACAGGCCGGTTCTTTCGACGGTAATGATGCTTATCATCCTGCTGTTCGGTATGATCGGCTACAAGTTTCTGGGGGTTCGCGAGTTCCCCAGTGTGGACCAGCCTATTATTTCGGTAAACGTGTCCTATCCGGGAGCGAATGCCGAAGTTATCATGAACCAGATCACGGAACCGCTTGAGCAAAACATCAACGGTATTCCGGGTATCCGTTCACTAAGTAGTGTCAGTAGCCAGGGTAGCAGCCGTATCACCGTAGAGTTCGAACTGTCGGTGGATATGGAAACGGCAGCCAATGACGTGCGCGACAAGGTTTCGCGCGCCCAACGGTATTTGCCGCGCGACTGTGACCCGCCTACCGTAGCAAAAGCGGATGCCGATGCTACCCCTATCATGCAAATCGGTGTACAAAGTAACCGGCGCTCGTTGATGGAGTTGAGTGAAATAGCCGAACTAACCGTAAAAGAACGCTTACAGACGATCTCGAATGTGAGCGGTGTAGATATATGGGGACAAAAACGTTACTCCATGCGCTTGTGGCTCGACCCGATCAAGATGGCTGGTTATGGTGTTACTCCTTTGGATGTAAAAAACGCAGTAGATGCGGAAAACGTGGAATTACCCTCCGGTAGCATCGAAGGAAATACGATCGACCTGTCTATCCGTACCCTGGGCCTGATGCATACAGCGAAAGAGTTCGATGACCTGATCGTTAAGGAAGATGCCAATAATATCGTCCGCTTCAAAGATGTCGGACGCGCAGAACTGGCACCGGAAGACTTGCGCAGTATCCTGCGTAAAAACGGAGAACCGATGGTAATCTGTGTAATCGTGCCCCAGCCGGGTGCCAATCATATCGAGATTGCCGACGAGGCTTACAACCGTATCGAACAGTTGAAAAAGGACTTGCCGGAAGATGTATCGATCGAAATGATTTACGATAACACCCGTTTCATCCGCGCGTCCATTGCCGAAGTGGAAGAAACGATCTATGTGGCATTGGCACTCGTGGTATTGATCATCTTCCTGTTCCTGCGCGACTGGCGTGTTACGCTGGTTCCCTGCGTGGTTATCCCCGTATCGCTGGTCGGTGCCTTCTTTGTCATGTACATCTCCGGTTTTTCCATCAACGTATTGACCATGCTGGCAGTCGTACTCTCGGTAGGGCTGGTGGTGGACGACGCAATCGTGGTGGCGGAAAACATCTATGTCCGTATCGAACAAGGCATGAATCCGAAGGAGGCAGGTATAGAAGGTTCGAAAGAAATTTTCTTCGCGGTAATCTCAACGACCGTGACGTTGGTTTCAGTATTCCTCCCGATCGTATTTATGGAAGGGATGACCGGACGTTTGTTCAAGGAGTTCAGTATCGTGATCGCCGGCTCCGTGACGATTTCTTCATTTGTTGCCCTGACCTTTACTCCGATGCTCGCTACCAAGTTGCTTCGCAGGCGGGAAAAGAAGAACTGGTTGTATGTAAAAACCGAGCCTTTCTTCGAAGGGTTGAACAATATTTATGCTTGGTCGCTCAACTATTTCCTGAGCCATAAATGGTGGGCTATCCCTATCGTGATCATTATGTTCGGTTCGATCGGCTATTTCTGGAACACGATCCGCTCTGAACTTTCACCACTCGAAGACCGTTCTTCCATCTCCATCAATATGCGTGCCCAGGAGGGGGCCACTTTCGAGTTTATCCGCGACTATTCCGACCGGATTGCAGAACTTGCCGACTCGATTGCTCCGGAGCGTAAGTTCCTGACAAACCGTGCATCCAGTAGTAATGCCAATATCAGTGTGATCCTTCCGGATATCAAAGACCGCGAGCGTTCACAGATGGAAATAGCAGAAAAACTCTCGGCTGCCGTACGAAAAGAAACGCAGGCACGTGCCTTCGTTCAGCAACAGTCTACTTTCGGCGGACGACGCGGGGGTATGCCTGTGCAATATGTGCTACAAGCGCCCAGCCTGGAAAAGCTGGCGGAACACCTGCCTGAATTCATGCAAAAAGTAAATGAAAGCCCTGTCTTTCAGATGGCGGATGTGAACCTGAAATTCACCAAGCCGGAAACACGCATCGAGATCGACCGCGACAAGGCTTCCTCCCTGGGAGTCAGTACGCGTAATATCGCCCAGACATTACAATATGCATTGAGTGGACAGCGTATGGGGTATTTCTATATGAATGGCAAACAATACCAGATATTGGGCGAGATCAACCGCCAGCAACGTAACACACCGCTCGATCTGAAGTCGATCTATGTACGGAGCGACAACGGTTCAATGATCCAGTTGGATAACCTCGTCACCCTGCTTGAGGACGTGGCACCACCTCAGTTATACCGCTACAACCGTTTTGTTTCGGCAACGGTATCCAGTGGTCTGAACAAAGGATATACGATCGGCGACGGCCTGGACGAAATGGACCGTATTGCGGCCGAGACACTGGACGGAAGTTTCCGCACAGCTCTTTCCGGCGAATCGAAAGAGTTCCGCGAAAGTTCTTCCAGCCTGATGTTCGCCATGATCCTCGCCTTGTTGATGATCTACCTGGTACTTGCCGCCCAGTTCGAGAGTTTCAAAGACCCGTTTGTGGTGATGTTCACCGTACCGCTTGCCATTGCTGGAGCTTTGATATTTATGAGCTACTCGGGTATTACAATGAATATATTCAGTCAGATCGGTATTATCATGCTGATCGGCCTTGTGGCGAAGAACGGTATCCTGATCGTGGAGTTCGCCAACCAGCGCCAGGAAGCGGGATTGAGTATGGCGGAAGCAATCCGTTCGGCTTCTACACAGCGTCTGCGCCCGATCCTGATGACCAGTGTATCCACCATTCTCGGATTGGTTCCGCTGGTATATGCAAGCGGTGAAGGTGCACAGGGACGTATTGCGATGGGTATTGCCGTAGTAGGCGGTATGTTGGTTTCAACATTCCTTACCCTGTTTATCGTTCCGGCCATGTATAGTTTTATTTCAACAGACAGAGCAAAAAAGATATGAAAAAGGTCTTATTAATGATACTGGCTGTTTCTGCTACCCTGAGTGTCGAGGCACAGGAAGTATACAGCCTGAAACAATGCATCGAAACCGGATTGGAACGGAACTATTCCATCCGTATCATACGCAACGAGCAACTGATCAGTAACAATAACGCGACACTGGGTAATGCCGGTTATCTGCCGACGGTAGATATGAGCGGCGGATTCAGCGGCTCGGTCAACAACAACCGTAACAAATTAGCCGACGGTACGACCGAGAAGCTAAACGGTGTCAAAAACGAGACGGGCGACATCGGACTGAACGTGAACTGGACCGTGTTCGACGGCTTCGGCATCCAGGCAGAATATGCACGTCTTAAAGAATTGAAGCGGATGGGTGAGCTGGATACACGCCTGACAATTGAAGATTTTGTCGCAACGCTTTCAGGCGAATATTACAATCTGATCCGCCAGCATATCCGATTGCGTAACCTGCGTTCTTCTCTCGACCTCTCCCGTGAGCGTGTACGTATTGCGGAAGAGCGTTACCACATCGGTTCCGGATCACGTATGGACCTGCAACAGGCACAGGTCGACTTCAATGCCGACAGTTCAAATGTTCTGAATCAGTTGGAAGTAGTTCATACTTCCCGTATCCGGCTAAACGAACTCATGGCGCTTGATAATATAGACGAACAGATCGCCTTGAAAGATTCAGTAATACGTCCGAACATCTTTCTGGACGAAATAGATCTCTGGCAAAGTACCCTGGCATCGAACGCCTCTCTGTTGATCGCCCAAAAAAACCAGTCACTTTCCGAACTGGATTACAAAAAAGTGAGAAGCCGTGACTACCCGTATGTGAAACTGAATGCCGGTTACGGCTACACCGCTAACTGGTATGAAATTGGTACAACCGACCTACAGCAACGTCTGGGGCTGAACTACGGACTGACAGTCGGCTTGAATCTGTTCGACGGTCTGAACCGCCGACGCGAACGCCGCAACGCCCGTATCCAGATTGAAAACAGCCAACTGAAAAAGCAGGAACTCGAACTGGGCCTGCGTGCCGACATGAGTAACCTGTGGATGGCTTACCAAAACAACCTGGGCCTGTGGAACCTGGAAAAAGCCAATGTCGTCGTTGCCCTGGAAAATCACCGTATCGCGATCGACCGCTATAAACTGGGAGAATTATCCGGTATCGAACTGCGTGAAGCCCAGATAAGTTTGCTGGAAGCAGAAGAAAGGCAATCCATCGCAGAATACTCTACCAAGCTATGCGAGATTTCTCTCCTGCAACTAAGCGGCCAGATACTGACCTATGTGGCGCCGGAGCCGGAGAAAGCCAGTTTTTAAAACACCACAATATGATAAAAATACTTCTGTTAACTGATTTTTCCAGTGGTTACAGCCGGTCGCTTCTAGAAAATGTTGTCAGATATGCAAGGGAAGTCGGTCCATGGGCCTTTTACCGAATGCCCTTGTATTTCCGGGAACTTTATGGTGACGAAGGAGTTGTGGAATGGGCAAAGAAATGGGGAGCGGACGCAATCATCGCCCAGTTTTCGGATATAGACCTATCTGTTTTAAACCAGTTAAATATACCGATCATCGTTCAAAATTACAAAGAACGAAGCTCCGGTATCTCCAATCTGACAGGCGACTATTTCGGGACAGGCGTCATCGCCGCTAATTTTTTTCTGCATAAAGGCTATAAATCATTTGCTTACTATGGTCTGACAGATACAGTATGGGGACGTGAGCGTGGCGAAGGCTTCAAAAAGATCGTCAGCAACAAGGGTTATGAGGTTTATGAATTCAATAACCGGAAACGGGTACCCAGCGAAAAATGGAGTTTTGATGTCGAACAAGTAAGCAGATGGTTGCTAAGCCTACCTAAGCCGATAGCCCTTTTTGCCTGTGACGACTATTATGCCCTGCAGATCACCGAAGTCTGTAAGATGTATGATATCAGCATTCCCGAAGAAATCGCAGTGCTGGGTGTAGATAATGATAAATTACTATGTAATATCTCCGATCCTCAACTATCATCCATTGAGCTGGATATAGAAAATGGCGGTTATGAAGCAGGAAAACTGCTTCATCAGTTTATTGAAAAAAAGATCATTGCACCGGTCGATATTATAATAAAACCTGTACGGATCGTCCCCCGTGCCTCTACAGAACGTTTTGCCGTATCCGACAGATACATAGAACAACTACTGGAATACATCGACAATAATTACCAGAACCCTTTATCCGTCGATGAACTGACTCAAATAATTCCTTTTTCAAGACGGGTGTTGGAAAAGAAGTTTAAACGAGAAACCGGAACATCTGTATACCAATATCTTCTGGATCTGCGCATAGAGAAATTCGCCGATTTGCTAATCACTACCGACCTGCCGCTGATCGAGGCTGCAGCTCGGTCAGGCTTCACTGACTACAAAAATATTTCCCGTATCTTTACCAAAGCAAAAGAAATGACTCCTCTCCAATATCGGAAACGATTCACCCCTAAGAACAAATAAAACAAAGTTGACCTTTCATGAAGGAGCGTTCGTTTTTTGAGGTTTTTATTTCGCAATCGACACCATACGAGCCTATTTTTTATGCTTACTTTGTATTGTTTGAACATTAAAACAGCACTATTATGAATACAATATCATCATCAGACAGTAGAAAAGCAGTTAAGACAATCATCGCTAACGGGAAATTGATCCTTTCAAACGGAATCCTCGATAATGGTTATGTCATTATTGAAAACGGTAAAATAACTGACATAGGCCAAGGTCAACCTCCATACAACAAAGCCTGTGAAATCATCGATGCCAAACGACAGTATGTTTCCCCCGGTTTTATCGATCTGCACACCCACGGAGCCGGAGGCGCTGACTTTATGGACGGAACAGTAGATGCTTATCTGACTGTGGCTAACACACATGCACGTTACGGTACAACCGCCTTATTACCTACTACACTTACTTGCCCCGATGAAGAACTTTTTCATACGTTCGAAGTCTTCCGTGAAGCAAAAAAACAGAATAAAACCGGAGCAAAGTTCCTGGGACTCCACCTGGAAGGACCTTATTTTTCTTATAACCAGCGGGGAGCACAAGACCCGGCAAACCTAAAGACTCCAAAACCAGAACATTATACCAGCATATTGAATGCTTCAAACGACATTGTACGCTGGAGCATAGCTCCGGAACTGGACGGTGCTATGGAACTAGGTCAATTACTCCGTGAAAAACAAATAATTCCTTCCGTCGGGCATACAGACGCAATCTGTGAAGAAGTGATGGAAGCTCATAAATCCGGGTATTCTCTGATGACACATCTTTATTCAGGAATGCAAACCGTTACCCGTCGCAACGCCCTCCGCTATGCAGGAGCCGTAGAAGCCGCATTCCTGATAGACGACATGGATGTCGAGATCATTGCAGACGGCATACATCTTCCTAAAAGCCTGCTTCAACTCATTTATAAATTCAAAGGGACCGACAGAATCGCCTTGATAACCGATTCCATGCGCGGAGCAGGAATGCCTGAAGGCCAATATAAGCTGGGAAGCCTGAAAGAAGGACAAACCGTAATAGTAGAAGACGGTGTTGCCAAACTTCCTGACAGGAGTGCTTTCGCAGGCAGTGTAGCAACAGCCGACCGCCTTATCCGGACAATGGTGCAGCTTGCCGGAATCCCTTTAACGGAAGCCGTAAAAATGATGACAGCCACGCCTGCCCGTATTCTGCATATGAATGACAGAATAGGTTCCCTTGAAACAGGAAAAGAGGCAGATATCCTACTGTTCGACGATCAGATAAAGATAACGCGTACTATCATAAACGGAAATACAGTTTATCAAATTTGACGTATTTTGAGGATTCTGTTTCGTCTAGTGGGTAAAAATGAATAATTCATTCCCCTAAATTTGTCATATTGAGATTCACTAAAATTAAGCAATATGACAACAAGACGCAATTTCATAAAAAGAGCAGTAGCCGGAACAGCTATACTATCATTCGGTGGCGTGTTGCCGGAATTCAGTGCGAAAAGCTATGCAAACATAGTAGGAGCGAACGACCGGATCCAGATAGGATGTATAGGAGTGAATTCCCGCGGGGCCGCTTTGGCAAGGAATTTTGCAAAACAGGAGAACTGCATCATAAAACACATTTGCGATGTCGACTCCAGAGCTTTAAACAAATGTATTGCAGAAGTTTCCAAAATCGGCAATACGACTCCGAAAGGATATAAGGATTTACGTCTGTTGCTTGAAAAGAAAGATCTGGATGCAGTAGTGATAGCCACTCCCGACCACTGGCATGCTCCAGCAGCCTTACTGGCCATGAAGGCAGACAAGCACGTTTATCTTGAAAAACCATGTAGCCATTCACCGGAAGAAGGCGAAATACTGGTTCGTGCAGCAGAAAAATACAACAAGGTGGTCCAGATGGGAAACCAGCGCCGTTCATGGCCAAATGTCGTGGAGGCGATCAATGAGATTAAAGCAGGAACCATAGGAAATGTCTATTTCGGGAAATCATGGTACACCAATAACCGGGCACCCATCGGAACCGGAAAAAAAGCCTCCGTCCCTAACTGGTTTGACTGGGATCTATGGCAAGGCCCTGCTCCGCGAACCGCTTACAGAGATAATATCATCCATTATAACTGGCACTGGTTCTGGCAATGGGGTACCGGAGAAGCACTGAACAACGGCACACATATGATCGATCTGTTACGGTGGGGCATGGAACTCGATTATCCGACTAACGTACAATCGACAGGAGGGCGTTACTATTACCAGGATGACTGGGAAACACCCGATACACAGGTTATCAACCTGGACTTTGGCGGAAAAAAATCAATGATATGGGAGGGGCATTCCTGCAATTCTTTCAAAATAGAGGGGAACTCGGTCGGTGCACTTTTCTACGGGGAAAAAGCCAATCTATTGATCGGAGGCGGAAACCATTACAAAATCATGGATCATAAAAACCAGGTTCTCCGCGAAGTAGAAAGTAAAATACAGACTGACCCGCGTAACCGGATGGATCCAGCCCAGCAATTGGATGCTATCCATATCCAGAACTTTTTTAATGCGATCAAAAAAGGAGAGCAACTTAATGCCGGGATAGAATCCGGACATATAAGCACACTTCTCGTACAACTGGGAAATATCGCCCAACGTTCAGGAGAAAAATTGGAAACCAATCCCAAAAACGGGCATATCAAAAACAAGCAGACAGCAAATAAGTATTGGTCGAGAAACTATCAGGAAGGCTGGGAAATGAAATTATGACTTCAGGTAGTATAACTATAGATTCTCATCCGTCTTAACCTTAAAATACAATTTATATGTTAAAGAACAATCACACAACAGAAAAACAAAATGTCATAATCGGGATTGCCATCATCGGTGTCGTATTCTTTATTATCGGCTTTGTATCATGGGTCAATTCTATATTGATTCCTTATTTCAGAATAGCCTGTGAATTAACGAACTACCAATCGTATTTTGTTACGTTCGCCTTCTATATAGCCTATCTGGTCATGTCGGTCCCAGTGGCCTATTTACTGAAAAAGACCGGTTATAAAAAAGGAATGATGTACGGCTTCTTCTGCCTGGCAGCAGGCGCATTGCTTTTTATCCCGGCAGCATTGAACAGGGCTTACTGGATTTTTCTAACCGGTCTGTTTACTATGGGAACCGGATTGTCGGTCCTTCAGGCGGCGGCCAATCCTTATATCACTATTATAGGCCCCATTGAAACAGCAGCCCGGCGCATCAGCATAATGGGTATATGTAACAAATTCGCCGGTATAGTTTCTCCTATCATATTTGCAGCAGTCGTATTGGGCAAAAGCCAGGATATTCTGGAATCCGTAGAATCAGGACTGTTGAGCGGTATAGCCAAGGAGACCGCTCTCAACGAACTGATACGGGGAGTCATACTTCCCTACAGCATACTCAGCCTCTTGCTTCTGTTGATCGGTTTATTTATCAATAAATCGAAACTACCCGATATCAACCCGGAAGAAGAGAATGAAGAGGTAGCCACCACCAACTGCAACAAGACCTCCGTCTTCCAGTTCCCTTATCTGATACTTGGAGTATTGGCATTATTTCTACATGTGGGAACACAAGTCGTAGCCATAGATACGATCATCAGCTATGCCGGATCCATGGGAGTCGGCCTGCTGGATGCCAAGTTCTTTCCATCCTACACGCTCGGAGCTACTATATTGGGTTACCTGCTGGGAATAGTATTGATTCCCAGATATATTTCACAAAAAAACGCATTGATAGTCTGCACTGTATTGGGATTAATCCTCTCTTTCGGAGTCATTTTTGCTCATACAAACATTTCCTTATTAGGTCATAATGCAGGTTTATCCATTTGGTTTCTAGCGTCCTTGGGACTTCCCAACTCATTGATTTATGCAGGTATATGGCCTCATGCCATACGTAATTTGGGACGTTTCACCAAAATAGGTTCATCCATGCTGGTCATGGCCCTTTGTGGGAATGCGATCCTTCCGCTTGTTTATGGCAAACTAGCAGATATAACATCCTTGCAAACCGGCTATTGGGTATTAATACCTTGCTATATCTATCTGATCTGGTACGCTGTCTTCGGGTACCGCATTACGAACTGGTCATCAAAGAAATAAATAAAAATAGAAGTAAAATGATACACTTTAAAAAGAACAAGCTTATTGTACAGGTATTCACTGACAGGCAATCTATGGGAACGAACGCAGCATCGGATGTCGCACAAACGATCCGTGAGTTATTACGAAACAAAGACGAAATCAATATGATCTTTGCAGCCGCTCCCTCCCAAAATGATTTCTTAGCAGAACTTATTGCCGACAGTACGATCGAATGGAGCCGGATCAATGCTTTTCATATGGATGAATATATCGGCCTGGAACCGGATGCCCCGCAAGGATTCGGAAATTTCCTGGGAGAACATATATTCAGAAAAGTTGACTTCAAACAAGTCTATTACATACAAATGACAAAAGATCATTTCGAGCAGGAATGTGAACGCTATACCCGGTTACTTTCCGAAAGAACAATCGATATTATCTGTATGGGGATAGGCGAGAACGGACATATCGCTTTCAACGATCCCCATGTAGCCGATTTCAACGACAAAGCCTGGATGAAAGTGGTCGACCTAGCCCCTCAATGCAGGCTACAACAAGTGCACGACGGTTGTTTCCTATCGCTTAACGAAGTCCCTTATCAGGCTTTCACACTCACCATCCCTGTCCTGATGTCGGCTACATATACTTTTTGCATAGTCCCGGCTACAACAAAGGCACACGCTATCTACAACACACTGTATGCACCGGTAAGTGAAAAATATCCATCGACAGTTCTACGCAATAAAGAAAATGCCCGGCTATACCTGGATATGGACAGCGCATCTCTTTTACCAGAAAAATACAAGATGATAAATAACAACTCCTAAAAGATAATCTTATGAAACGAAATGTACTATTACTACTTGTTTTCCAATTGCTTATAGTTTTCGGACTCCAGGCACAGGAGACTATCAGGTTGGGTATTATCGGGTTAGACACCTCCCACTCCGAAGCTTTCATCAAATTGATCAACGGAGAGAATCAGGCACCCGATTACGTCGGTTTTAAGATAGTTGCCGCTTATCCGTATGGATCCCAAACCATCGAATCGAGCTACAACCGCATACCTAAATATACGGAGACAGCAAAAAGTCATGGAATACAAATAACCTCATCCATAGCAGAACTACTAAAACAGGTAGACTGCGTCTTACTGGAAACCAATGACGGAACCTTACATCTCGAACAGGCAACAGAAGTCATAAAAAGCGGCAAATCTTTGTTCATAGACAAGCCTGTAGCCGCCCGTCTTTCTGATGTTCTGGCAATCTACAAACTGGCCGAAGAGAAACAGGTACCCGTATTCTCCTCTTCGGCACTACGTTTCTCCCCGCGGAATTCAGAATTGAGAACCGGAAACGGCCCGGAAGGAAAAGTTGTCGGTGCAGACTGCTATTCACCCTGTACAAACGAACCTTCACATGCGGGATTCTTCTGGTATGGAATCCATGGAGTAGAGATATTATACACACTGATGGGAACCGGATGCAAATCAATCACATGCACTTCCAACGAAGGTTCCGACGTTGCTGTAGGTGTCTGGGAAGATGGGCGCATAGGGACTTTTCGAGGACTTAGGAACAGTTCTCATTCCTATGGCGGTACGGTCATTTGTGAAAAGAAAGTTGTTCCTGCCGGAGGATACGAAGGATATGAAGGACTATTAAAATCGATCCTCACATTCTTCCGGACAGGCAAAGCCCCCGTCAGCCCGACAGAAACGATAGAGATATACACATTCATGGAAACAGCCAATGAAAGTATACGGCAAGGCGGCAAACCGGTAAACACTAAAGATATTTATGAAAAAGCATTATCCTTAATAAAGAACTAGGAAGTTTATTAATCTTAAAAGTACGATGGTATGAAAAAAATCAACAATGGAAAAAGACTGGCATTCGATCTATTACTTATGGCCTTCCTGCTTATGACCATAGTACCAGTTTTTGCTGCAGAAACAAACAACATTCCTTCTGCCACCCAACAAAAACAAGCAGTCACAGGTACCGTCACCGACAATAAAGGTGAAGTGATACCCGGTGTAAATGTAATGGAAAAAGGGACAACCAACGGAGTGATAACGGATGTTAACGGTCAATACACCATAACCGTTACAAATGAAAATGCAGTATTGGCTTTCTCCTTTATCGGGTACGTTACGAAGGAAGTCCCAGTGAAAAGACAAAAGACGCTCAACATCAGCCTGGCAGAAGAAATACTGAACCTGGAAGAGGTTGTCGTGGTTGGATATGGCGTACAAAAGAAAAGAGACCTGACAGGTGCCGTAACCCAAGTGAAAGCAACTTCACTGGAAAAAGAACGTCCCGCCACCGTACAGGATATTCTTAGGGCAAACGTTGCCGGCTTGAATATCGGACTCGATAACTCAGCGAAAGGCGGCGGTAGCATGGAAATTCGCGGAAAACGTTCGATCAAAGCCAGTAACGAACCTTTATTGGTAGTAGACGGTATTATTTACTATGGAAGTCTCGATGAAATCAATCCGAACGATATCTCCCAGATCGACGTATTGAAAGATGCCAGCTCGGCAGCCGTATATGGAGCCAAATCTGCAGCCGGAGTCGTGCTGATCACAACCAAAAAAGGATCGGCCGAAAAACCTACCGTTCAATTCAACGCCAGCGTCGGCATCTCCACCCTGGCAAAGAAGATGGATGTTTACAAGCCTCAGGAATACCTTGCATGGCGCGAAGATGTGCAGGAAAGTATCTTCGAAGATCATAAACCGGGAGAATTTTCAGACCCGAACAACCTTCCGGCAGGTGTAACCCTGGAGGACTGGATCTCGTATCGTCCCACTACCGGCAACTACACTTATGACTGGCTCGTCCGCCTGGGGCTGTTCGAACCGGAACTTGACAACTATTTTGCCGGAAGAACATTCGACTGGTATGACGAAACCTACCAGAAAGCATTCCGCCAAGATTATAATGTCAACATTTCAGGAAAGAAAGACAAAGTCAGTTATTACTGGTCATTGGGGTACCTGAACAATGAAGGTATTGTTATCGGCGATAAATACAAATCTTATAGAAGTCGACTGAAACTGGACTTCGATGTAACCTCCTGGCTGTCAGCCGGTTTCAATGTACAATATTCTTATCGTGACCAGGGAGCTATCCCACGCAGTGTGAACCAGATATGGGCGAATACTCCTTATTCCACTCCGACTGACCTGGACGGTAACCCGATGTTGTATCCGACAGGCATAGACAATGCCAGCTCCATCAACTCAGCTTATAACGATTCATTCATAAACCGTTCGGCAATACGTAATTCCTTCACCGGAAGCATGTATGCCAAAATAAAACTACCGTTCGGTATTTCTTACCAGGTAAATTTCTCTCCCCGCCTGCTGCTGTATAATTACAGGAACCACCGTTCTTCACAACATCCTGTATGGAAATCATTCGGTGGAGATGCAGAACGGAGAAGTGAAATGTCCTACAACTGGCAAGTGGACAACCTGATCCGTTGGGAACATACATTTGCCCAGAAGCACCAGGTAGAAGTGACCTTATTACAGAATGCTGAAGAAAACCAATCCTGGCAGGAAATACAGACTACTCAGCAATTCGCCCCCAGCGATATACTGGGTTATCACAGGATGCAGGCAGGTACGGTTCCGGCAATCTCCAGCAACGACACCAGAAATACCGGCGATGCCCTGATGGGACGCTTGTTCTACTCGTTCGACAAAAAATATATGCTTACAGCATCCGTCAGACGGGACGGTTATTCAGCATTCGGCGTATCCAATCCACATGCGACTTTTCCCTCCGTTGCTCTCGGATGGGTATTTTCAGAAGAACCGTTCTTCAAATTCCCGGCAATGGACTTCGGTAAACTGCGTGTATCCTGGGGACAAAACGGCAACAGGGATATCGGTATGTACGCAGCTTTAGCCGAAATGAAAACGGACCAGTACATTTATCAGACCCTGAATGGAAATATAGACCTGTCCAACTCCGTGTATGTAAGCACAATGGCAAACAAAGACCTGAAATGGGAAACAACCAGTTCCTTTAACTTCGGTCTTGATTTCGGATTCCTCGACAGCCGCATTTCCGGTAATATCGATGTATACAAAATGATTACTTCCGATCTGTTGATCAACCGTAGCCTCACGGAAACGATCGGTTTCGGTGAAGTCATGGCCAACCTGGGTGAAGTTCAGAACACAGGTTTTGAACTTTCCCTGAGGACATTGAATATCGACACAAAGAACTTCCAGTGGAATACCACATTTAATTTCTCTCTGAACCGTAACAAAGTAAACCATCTGTACGGCGATTATGAGAATATACTGGACGATAACGGTAATGTCATCGGACGGAAAGAGATGGACGATATCAAGAACGAATGGTTCATCGGAAAAGATATCAGTTCCATCTGGACATACAACGTTATCGGTGTATGGCAGGAAAATGAAGCTGAACAGGCTGCTGAATATGGCCTTCGCCCCGGAGATATGAAGATCAAGGATGTGGACGGCAATAAAATCTATGACAATAACGATAAAGAGTTTATCGGATACAAAACACCGCGTTTCCGCTGGACCCTTCGCAATGAATTCACCTTGTTTAAAAACTGGAACCTGTCCTTTATGCTTTATTCTTATTGGGGACATAAAGCGCCTTACCAGCGTGCAAAGCATTTCGAAGCCGGTACACTGACAAAGACCAACTATTTCAAGATTCCTTACTGGACTTCGGAAAATCCGACCAACGAGTATGCCCGCTTATATTCGGATGACAAGAATATCGGAGCGAACTTCTATCGTTCCCTGTCATTCATCCGTCTGGATAATATATCCATAGGCTACACCGTACCTAAATCATTCCTGAACAAATTCAAAATAGAGGGAATGAACATCTACGGAACGATCAAGAATGTAGGTTGCTGGGCTCCGGACTGGGAATATTACGATCCGGAAGCATACAATTCCGACAGCCCCAATACCGTAAGCAGTACCAATCGCACCTATACACTGGGTGTCAATGTAACATTCTAATGTCTAACTAAACAATACTATTCAGTCATGAAAAAAATAATATATGCTATCCTGACAACAATGCTCCTGGCAACAGGTTGTAGCGAATCCTGGTTAGATCCGGATCCACTGTCTTTCTACTCTCCGGGAAATACTTTGATCGATAAAGAAGGAATGTTGAGTTCCGTTACGGCATGCGACCGTTTACTGCGGGAAGAGTTCGTAGGACAACATTCTCCCATACTGACCGCTATGATCTTTTCAGAGCAATGCGTTTTGGGAACGACTGATATCTCCGGTCCCGCCCAGAACCTGAATGAAAAGATCCTGCCGACAGCTAATAATAACTGGGACCAGACAAACCGTATGTACTGGTACTGGACCAACGATTATCTCGGTATACGTTACGCCAATACCGTAATAACCCGAATAGACGATGCGACATACGAATCCGAAAGCGAACGAAACAATATTCTGGGTATGGCATTATGGCACAGAGCCTTCCGTTACTACCGACTTTGTATGCTATTCAATGATATTCCCGCCATCTTCACAGAAGTGGAAACTCCCGTTACCAACTTATGCTCAGTGGAGCGCGATGGTATTCTGAAGAAGATCAAATCGGATATGGAATTTGCAGTTCAATGGGTAGCGGAAGATAACAACAGGGGACGCATCTCCAAAGGAGCCTGCTATCACCTGCTAGCCAAAATCTGTCTGACCTTGGGAGATTTTGATGAAGCCATAAATGCAACCAATGCCGTTATCGACGGAGGACGTTACAGTTTAATGACTAATCGTTTCGGCATTGACGGTACCGATAACACCAAAAATATACTTTGGGATTTGCACCGCCCGCTGAATAAAAACAGCACGGAAAACAAAGAAGTCCTACTGGCAACACTGGACCGGTATGAATACCAGACAGCAAAATCATCCCAAAAAACACTGGCTATGCGTAACTTTCTCCCGTTCTGGGCCAACACGACCAATCGTATCCAAACTCCCGACGGCAAACCGGGCATGTCCGACAAACGCCTGAAAGAACCGGAACTGGATTATAATGGTATCTATGGACGAGGTATCGGGCGTTGCCGCCTGACATGGTATAGCTCCAATGCTGTCTGGGACGACAGCAACGACCTACGGCATGCCCCCGGGAACTGGATGAAAATGACTGATCTTGTCTATAATAATCCGGACCTGAAAGGGACACCGTACTACCATCAGCCAGTACGCTTGTGGAGCGACGACGGACAATTATTATGTATCGACACATTGAGGAACTGGGGAGAATGGGCACATTACAAACTCTACATCGAGGATCCCGATGCAGCCACAGCAGCCCAGTACAACGGTGGCTATTCGGACATGTATATCATGCGCCTGGCAGAGACTTATCTATTACGTGCCGAGGCCTACCTCTGGAAAGACGATCCAGCTTCAGCAGCCCGTGACATCAATATCGTTCGTGCCCGTGCCGGTGCAGCACCGCTAAATCCGGGAGAGGTAAATATGGAGACCTTACTGGACGAACGCACACGTGAGCTTTTATATGAGGAAAACAGGAAAATAGAACTGACCCGTATTGCATTGTTGTACGCAAGAACCGGCAAATCAGATTACAAAGGCCGGACCTATAATATGTCTACATTGTCGCAAAATAACTATTTTTACGACCGGATCATGGACAGAGGTAATTTCTACAATAAAGGAGTGAAGGCCCTGAACGGCGCTGAATTTAAAATGAGCCCTTATCATATCTGGTGGCCGGTGCCACAGAACGATATCGACGGGAACTCATCCGGACGTATCAACCAGAATCCGGGATATACAGGTGCCGAACTAAATATAACTCCATTGGCAGAAGTTCCCGAATCCGGTTTATCTACCATGTAAGCTCGTGACTCACAAATAAATATAAACATGAAGAATACATTCATTAAGTCGATACACAGTTTGAAGGCCATAGGTATACTATTCCTGGCATTCTTCCTGTTATGTCCATCTGTTTATTCATCGCCAATGGCGATGAATAAACATGATTTTGCCATCAAAGGATTTCATATCGACCTCCGTTGCGAGGTAATGACAATGCCTGCCCTCAAGAATTTCGCGAAAGAACTGGCTGAATTCGGAATCAATACGATCATTATGGAATGGGAAGGTTCTTATCCTTATGACAAGCATGCCACCATCTCCAACAAATATGCTTATTCCCGCGAAGAAGTCCAGTCATTCATCTCTTATTGTTCAACGCTCGGTATCGACGTCATTCCCCTGCAGAACTGCTTCGGACATGCCGAATACATCCTCCGCCACGATCGGTATGCTCATTTGAAAGAGGACAGGAAAGAAGTTTCCCAGGTTTGCCCCATGAAGATAAACGAATGCAAAGAAGTATTCACTGAGATCTTCAAAGAAATGGCAGAGTTGCACCCCTCCCGTTATTTCCATATCGGAGGAGATGAAACTTATCTACTGGGCAGTTGTAAAGCCTGTGCAGAGAAAGTTCGGAAAGAAGGTAAATCGAAATTATTCGTCGATTACGTAAAAGCTATGTGCGAGATCGTTGAATCGATGGGGAAACAACCCGTCTTATGGGCGGATATTATCCTGAAATATCCGGAAGCATTGAATGAATTGCCCAAAGATATCATCTATGTGGATTGGAACTATGGATGGGACCGCGACCATTTCGGAAATATGGATAACCTATTCAATGCCGGAGTCACTTTTTGGGGAGCACCTTCCATACGCAGTCATCCCGATAACATCTATCTGACCCAGTGGGAAAAGCATTTCAACAACCAAAAGACATTCATCCCTTACGCCCGGAAAGCCGGTTATCAGGGAATAGTTATGACATCCTGGTCTACATCGGGCACTTACGGGTTCAGCTACGATACCAATTGGGAAGTCATCGAGATGTTCCCTGTTAGGTATGTATATCCGCTCTCGGGTTTCCGCATATTAGTTGCCGCCTATGGAGAATCCCTTAAAAATGAAGAACCGATCGACCCGCAAGCTTTCGTTGTGAAATATGGACGGGAACGCTTTGGCTTCACTTCAGAGGAAAGTAAATTAATGTGGCAGATATTAAAGAGTCCGCAGGAAACGATCGTCAGAGGGAAAGACCCAAAAGGTACATCCGTGAAAGAGGTAAAAGCAGAAGCCATCGCCATACAAAAACAACTGGCTTCTTTAAAACCGAAGAATAACATACCAGAGTTTGAACATCTGCGCTTAATATTCGATCTGCGTGTACAATACCTGACATTCAAAGAGATAGAAAACAGATACGAATCCAGCCAGTTTGAACGGAACCAGGCAGAAACATTCATCAAAGAGATAGAACCTCTTATCGTTGAGGCTCGAAAACTGGATAAACGTTTCCTTACCCTGAACAAAGGTTTTCTCCATGATGAAGAAATTGCCGAGATAAACCGTACACGCAACGATAAACTGAACACGATGTACGAGACGCTGATTAAAATGACCCATTAAATCCTTTCTTATGGAAGCAGAAGAAAAACTGACCAGACGCCACTTTTTATCCGGCGTAGCCACTATCGGTTTTAGCAGTACGCTAGGTTCCGGCCTGTTATTTACATCTTGCTCAGAGAAGGGAAAACAAGAGCCGCTACACCCTGCCAAAGAACTCTATATACCCGAGCTACCGGACAAAGCGATCGACGGGAAACCAATCAAAGCGGCTTTGGTCGGATGCGGCGGAAGAGGCATAGGAGCAGCTTTCAACTTTCTCGATGCAGGAAACGACCTGTCCATCGTTGCACTGGCCGATCTCTTCCCTGACAAACTGGAAGCTGGGAGACAACGGCTGAAGGATGGAAAAAACGTCCATATCCCGGACGAGATGTGTTTTAACGGTTTCGATGCCTACCGAAAAGTTTGCGAACTCCCGATAGACCTTGTGCTGATCGCATCCCCTAACTGCTTCCATCCCGGGCATATGAAATATGCGATTGAAAAGGGGAAGCATGTATTCGTTGAAAAACCGGCTGCCATCGATCCGGAAGGTTACCGTACGTTCGTAGCCGCAGCCAAACAAGCGGTGAATAGAGGTATTAACGTCCTGCCCGGTACGCAATACCACTTCGACCGGCCGTTTGTCGCCTCTTACCAAAAAGTACAGGAAGGGCTTATCGGTTCTATTCTATCGGGATATGTCTATTATCATACAGGACGTGACCAATATATCGTTCGCCGTCCGGAATGGACCGATATGGAGTATATGATCCGCGGACATTTCAACTGGAACTGGGTGAACGGTGACCAGATCAGTAATATGCTGGTCCACTGGATAGATGTTTTCAACTGGTTCACGCAACTCAAACCGCTTAATGTCATTGCCTATGGTTCCAGGATTCGTAAAAATATAGGAAATGTATACGACAATTTCAGCATGCACTTCGAATATGAGAACGGAGTAATGTTGGAAGGAATGGTCCGGAGGATAGACGGTTGTGATAATGGTGCCGGGATTATCATTCAGGGAGAAAAAGGCTCGTGGCATAGCAGCGACTTTTCCATCCGTAACAGGAACGGGGAAACAATCTGGCAATACGATCCGGAAGCAGCCAAGTCGAAATTCAAAGTACACGACATGTATACCCTTGAACACATCATGCTGGTCGATCATATCCGGAAAGGGACAGTGCTGAATATAGCCGAAACGGCTGCCACATCTGCCTTAACCGCCGTCATGGCACGGGAATCAGCCTATACAGGGAAAAGATATACATGGCAGCAAATCTCCTCCTCTCCTCTGAACATGTTACCGGAACAAATGGCATTGGTCAACGTAGACTTGAAACACTTCGGCGTACCTCTCCCCGGCACCGCTTTTATTGCGGATGACTAACAGGATATCATAAGCATGGACCACCTGACCTCCTATTGTCTGGTTGCCCGGGAAAGTTGTTGTCGACACTGTCGACAATAGATTACCTGCCTGAAAAAACAAGTAAACTATTAATGCTCCCCGGTCTCCCCGTCTTTACTCAGCACAATGTTTCTCGCCACATACGACTCGTTCCCGGCCGCATCCGTACAATATACCATGAAATGATAATTACCTTCGGTTGCATTGGCTGGTATCTCGATCTCGTGATGATGGATATGAGTGCTCTTTTTATCCGATACATCCCACGAATTGTTATAAGCGAACGGAGTCGTTTCTCCCGCTTCCGCCTTCGTATGGGTATGACCGTCGAAGTTATTATGTATCTCTACCTTATAAGAGCCCAGCATCACATCGTCCTCCAGATCCATATCGAAATGAATATGGCTCCCCGGCTGCAGGGCAGCACCTTCTGCCGGTGCATTTAGCGTGATGACAGGCTTCGTGGTATCTCCTTGTTTCTCATCATCGGAACAAGACACGAGCAAAACGGAGGACATCAGGACAATAACTATGGATAAATAAAACGTTGTTTTCATTAGAATAACTTTTTAAATGGTATTTTTATTAATAACTGGAAGTTGCGTCCCGGTTCCGGGATCTCCACCTTCCTGTAAAAACTCAGATGATTGTAATATTTCGTATTGAACAGATTCCGGGCAGACAGTGTCAGCTCCACATCCGTCCGGCCGACAGGGATACGGAAACCGGCCCCCAGGTGAAACAACTGCGCCCCCGGTGTCGGATCCTCATTCCGGGCAACCCTGTTCTGGTCGGCAATATACTGGTGTTCCACATAGAAGCGCATCCTCTTTTTCTCCCAGGAAAGCGTATTCCGCAAAGAACCCGGCGGAGAAAAACTCAATGGTATATGCTCGTCCAAGTTATAAGTATAGACATATTCACCTCCCAATTCATAACTGAAATGCAAGGGAAGATCTACTTTTGCCGAGATCTCTCCTCCGGCAAACAAGGCTTCCGCCCCTGTATAACGATAAATCTGTCCGGCATGGGGAAGGACGGACCACTCCCCTGTCGGTTTCAGGTAAATATAATTGCTGAACCAGCTGGCAAAAGGAGATACCGTGACGGAAAAGAAAGTGCCGAAGAAAGAATAGGCAACATCCAGCTGCCATCCCCGCTCCGACCCCAGGTCAGGATCACCCTGCTCATGCCGGAACGTACCATGATGTACCCCGTTGGATGCCAACTCATTCGCACCCGGCAACCGGAAACTGTGACCGACATTCGCCTTCAGTAAATGCGCTTTTGCCGGAGCCCATACGATCCCCAGCGACCCGGAGAAATCACCGAAGTCCCGTTTGACCGGATAACTACGCGTCTTGCTTTTCTCCACGATCCCTTCGCTATACCCTTGCTCACGAAGATACGTTTCCAGATAGGGGTCCGTAAACGAACGGATATCCGTTTTACCGAGGTCATACCGTAAACCTCCGCTGACAGACAGCATTTCATCCGGCTTCCAGGTCGTCAGCCAGCTTATCCCTGTCGTGAAACGGCTATACTCCGGCAAAAGAAAGGAATAACCGGAAATCGTATTCCGTTGGTACTGCACATCCCACCCCATACGGTGATCCCAGACAGAAGACCCGGTAAACCGTGCCTTCATACCCGAACTAAAGGTATTCAGGACAAAAGCCAGCTCCTTGTCCGGGTCTGTTTCAGGGACAGGCTGCGAGCCGTAATGTGTATGAAACAGGCTCCATTCCTCCCGGTGATTATTCTGGTACCCCAGGTCCCACTGGGCAAGGATATTCTCCCAGGCATATTCTTGATGGGTCGTCACCTTCAAATGATTGACAGTACTATAAGGCAACCCGATATTCCGTGCACTCCCGTCATCCTCTACCCGCGACGGGTCGGGGATACCATGGGCACCCGGAAAGAATCCGACCTTCTGATAAGCGTTGCTCACCATATAATCACTCATATACGCCCCTTTCCGATATTGGGTAAACAAACTGGCATTACGTTCGAACCCCGCCGTATTCTTCAGCCTGCGGTCATGCACAGGCATTTTCTGAGTCAGGTAAACGATCGTATCCGCCGGTATCCGGTAATCTCCGAAATGCTGCTCCGAAAAGCGCAGCTTCGTGAACCAACGGTCCTTTTTAACACCCAGCATCACAGAGCCGCCGAACAAACCGTTCACCGATTTGCCGAGCAAACTCACCTCGCCGAACACCTGGTCGTCAAACGGAGGAGCTGCCTGCGTGATCTCCACTACACCGCCCATCGCATCACTTCCGTAAAGCAACGAAGTCGGCCCTTTTCGTATATTGACCTGTTCGACATTAAAAGCATCTATCTCAAGCCCGTGGTCGGCACCCCATTGCTGGCCTTCCTGCTTGATTCCGTTCTCCGTCACCGACACCCTGTTGAATCCCATACCCCGGATCACCGGCTTGGAAAAGCCGGAACCTATATCCATGGAATGGACACCGGGAAGTTGTTCCAGGGTCTGCATCAGATTGCCGGAGAAATGCTCTTTTAGAAATTCTTTCCCTACCACATCCAGATGAAGCGTCGTATTCCTGTTCCGCAGATACTGATAGTTTTCAGTAACCACGATCTCGGAAAGCGACACATTGCGGAGTGAATCGGGTTCTTGGGCATGAAGGGTACCTGTACAGCATACCACCAGCATACCCGGAATCATTCCGATACGCATAAATACAATCTGTTTTAATTTGAAAAATTAATTGGATAAGATATGTATCAGGCGGCAGGCGGCGCACGCAGGTAATGTGAGTAAGAAAGCAGATAGACTTTCTCATCCGGGTAATCGATCCGCCCAACGGGATTGAGCGTCAATATAAAATGTAAATCGAATGAATCGGTTGCAAGGAAAGGAGAAAGGAGCAAATTACAGAGCAGACAGTGATCCGGATTCTGCGAATGGCTATCCGTCTCATGCGGGCCAGAAGAACAACAAACCACCTCGTCGGGATCATGCCGATGCGTGATCTTCGCGACAAAGAATGGAAGCATGGCCATGAATAACAACCATGCCAGAAAAATACGCTTTCTTCTTTCTGCCTTCACAAACTCTTATATTACTGCAAAATAAACCTAAATCCGGCGACAAATATATAGATATTTTGTTTCCGACATGAATCTGTAGATGCTAATTATTGCCAATAAATAAGAATATCTTACTTTTGTGTGACAAATACGAAAAGAGAAATGCAAATCATTCCCAAAGCTAATACCTTACGAAAAAGTGTACTTTTATACCGGGGCATCCGTTACCGCCGCGGTTACGGAGTGCATTCGCCTTTCGTCTTCAACCTGATAACAAAGGTGATAGAAGAACGCTGTTCCTATTATAGCTTTTATGATATAGAACTGATCCGGAAACAACTGCTTTTCCGCGACAATATCATCACCTATCCGGACAGACAGCAGAAAGGGATACTCCGCCGCCGTACGATCGGAGAGATTGTGGAGCGCGAAGCGATCAAGCCTAAACACGGTGCTTTGCTTTTCCGCCTGGCGAACTATTTCAAGTCGCAAAACATACTTCAACTGGGACCGTCGATGGGGTTATCCACCCTTTATCTGACCTCCTACGCCCCCGGACTGAAATGTATTGCCCTTGAGAATATCCCGGAGTTTGCCTCCATCGCCCGGATCGCTTTCGATAAAGCGGCACGCAACCCGGTGGACCTGCGTACGGGAACGTATAAAGAGCTGCTTCCCCAGGCATTGGAAGACATGGGAAAAGTCGATTTTGTATTTTTTAATACATTATATGAACAACATAACAACGTTTGGTTGTTTAATGAATGTACAAAGCATATCCATAACGATACGATCTTTGTTTTTGAAGGAATCAAGGCAAGCCGTAAGATGAGGGAGTTCTGGAAAGAAGTATGCGCCCTTCCCGAGGTGACGGTAACGATAGACCTCTATTCGATGGGTATCGTATTCTTTAACAAGAAATTGCACAAGCGAGACTATATAGTCTACTTCTGACGGCGGTACTGTAAGGGCGGTTCGCGAACTGCCCTTACCAACGACACTATATTAAGAATATTGAATAAAAAAAGAAGTATATGAAAAAAAGCCTTATTTATACCGGTGGCGGCGACAAGGGGAAGACCTCTCTCGTAGGAGGCCAGCGGGTATCGAAAGCGCACCAGCGCATCGAAAGTTACGGAACGATCGACGAACTGAACTCATTCATCGGCCTGCTTATCACGGCACTCGATGACCAGGCAGACATCGACTTCCTCTCTTTCATCCAGCATAAGCTGTTCACCATCGGTTCTTACCTGGCAACCGACCAGGAGACGACCGAACTGAAAATAGAAAGCAAGGTTACCCCCGAAAGCATCACACGCATCGAACGGGAGATCGACCGTCTCGACAGCGAACTTCCCCCGATGAAGAACTTCATTTTGCCCGGTGGCAGCCGTTCCGCTTCACTGGCACATGTCTGCCGTACCGTCTGCCGTCGCGCGGAACGCCAGATATACCGTCTGGCCGAAACAAATCCGGTCGAAGAGCCTGTACTTATTTTTGTAAACAGACTCTCTGATTATCTGTTTGTTCTGGCCCGGAAGGAATGTATAAAAAATAATGGCAAAGAAATTATTTGGGATTATACTTGCATCTAAGAAATATTGTTTTATTTTTGCGGAAAATTTGAGAACCTGACTGCCTTCGGGTAGTTGTTAATACTAGATAACTATGTATTGGACATTAGAGTTAGCTTCGAAGCTGGAAGACGCACCCTGGCCTGCAACCAAGGATGAATTGATTGACTATGCACAACGTTCTGGTGCGCCGTTAGAAGTAATAGAAAATTTGCAGGAGATGGAAGACGAAGGTGAGATTTACGAATGCATGGAAGATATCTGGCCTGACTATCCTAGTAAAGAAGACTTCTTCTTCAACGAAGAGGAATATTGATGTGCTTTAACACAAAGTATTGAAATATAGGCGAGGTAGCGGGCTTGCGAAGTCCTCTGCCTCGTTTGTTTTTTTGCGGGAAATACAATTTATATACTTTTGCCGCGTTATTGTAGGGGTGAAACATCTTTCACCTCGTTAGTTATAGTTAAATGAAGAGAGTCTTCCTGTTTATTATCGCATTGATTACCTGTACGATGAGCGTACGGGCCCAATCTGATATGCAGTTAAGCCAGTACTTCCTGGGAATGGGATATTACAACCCCGCCTATGCCGGAACAACCGGCGATCTGAATATGCTCGGTCTTTTCCGCCAGCAATGGATAGGCATGCCTAATGCGGGTACCTCCTTCTTTGTCATTGCCGATATGCCACTGAAACTAGGCAGCCTAAACAATGGCATCGGACTGGTTGTCAACACGGAGAGCATCGGATTGTTCCAATTCACGAAGGTCGCTTTCCAATACGCCTATAAGCAGAAATTGTTCGGAGGAACATTGAGTATCGGACTGCAGGGAGGTATATACAACGTCGGTTTTGACGGAACAAAGATACATATCCCCGAAAGCCCGGACCATACCCCTGTCGAATCCGATCCGGCCCTCCCCAGTACCTCGGTACAAGCGATGGCCCTCGATGTAAATGCCGGTATCTATTACACGCATAAGAATTTCTATGCGGGTTTCGGAGCCACTCACCTGACAGCCCCCGAAATGGCATTGGGTGAAACGACAAATTATTACATTCCTATGGGATTAAATTTGACAGGCGGATACAATATTCAGCTAAGGAACCCGTTGTATGAATTACAGCCTTCTGTTTTCTTGAAGACAGATATGCAAACCTTCCAGGCGGATATCACCGCACGGATGGTCTATAATAAAATGTTTAACGGAGGTCTTTCCTGGCGTATAAACGAGTCGGTAGTAGTATTATTGGGAGCCACATTCGGCAGATTGCAAGTTGGATATGCTTACGATTTCCCTACCACGGCCATGTTAAAAGGGAGTTCCGGTAGCCACGAGGTGTTGGTGCGCTACCAGTTGAAGTTGAAGAAGACAAAAACAGGAAAGAACAGACATAAAAGTGTACGTATATTATAGTATATGAAAAAAGTATTATTAGTACTTATGGCAGTAGCCTTGCTTACCTCATGTGGTAAATCCCTTTCCGGAGCGGGAGGAGAAGTTACCGGGGTAAGATCTGTGGCTTTTAACGAACCGTCACCCTATGGCATGGTTCTGATCAAAAGAGGTTCGTTCGAGATGGGACCGGCAGACAAAGACTCCTTGTGGGGGATCAATCCTGAAACAAAAGGTGTTTCGTTTGACGCTTTCTGGATGGACGAAACGGAAATAACCAACGCCAAATACCGCCAGTTCGTCTACTGGGTGCGCGACTCCATTATCCGCGAACGCCTGGCAGACCCGGCTTACGGTGGCAACGACCTGTTCAAGATTACCGAAGACCGGTATGGCGAACCTGTCACCCCGCATCTGGACTGGAGCCGTCCGATCCCCTGGAAACGGGCGAACGAGGATGAGCTGCGCGCCATCGAAAGCGTTTATTACGTACACCCGATCACCGGCGAGAAACGTCTGGACGAAAAGCAGATGGTCTACAAATACGAATGGTACGACTATACCGGCGCTGCCCTTCGCAAAAACCGCCTGGACCCGGGCGAACGTGTCCGCAACACAGATATCCAGGTGAACCCGAACGAGGTGATCACGATCTCCAAGGATACCGCCTATATCGACGACGACGGCAACATCATCAACGAAACCCTGACCCGCCCGCTGAGCGGTCCGTGGGACTTCCTTCACACCCGCATCGTAAACATTTACCCGGATGAAACCTGCTGGGTGAACGACTTCAATAATGCTTACAACGAGCCATACATGCGCATGTACTTCCAGCACCCGGGATATGACGATTATCCTGTCGTGGGTGTTTCCTGGGAACAGGCTACCGCATTCTGCGTATGGCGTACCGATATGTTCAAGCAATCGCTGAACTTCCCTGCCGGACAGGCTATCGAACCGTTCCGTCTGCCGACGGAAGGCGAATGGGAATATGCCGCCCGTGCCGGAAAGAACGAGAACAAATACCCGTGGTCGACCGACGAACTGCAGAATGCCAAAGGTTGTTTCATGGCGAACTTCAAACCCGGAAAAGGAAACTATACGGAAGACGGTCACCTGATCCCCTCACGTGTCGGATCTTTCGCCCTGAACCAGTTCGGCCTGTATGACATGGCTGGTAACGTGGCAGAATGGACTTCTACCATGTATTCCGAATCAGGACCAAGCCAGATGAGCGACATGAACCCGGATCTGCGCTACAACGCAGCGAAAGAAGACCCGTATGCCATGAAGAAGAAAGTCGTACGCGGCGGTTCATGGAAAGACGTGGCACAATTCATCCGCTCGGATATGCGTACATTCGAATATCAGAACGAAACACGTTCGTATATCGGTTTCCGTTGCGCACGTACACAGATCGGTTTCTCCCGTTCAAAAGGAAAGAAATAATATAAGAAACATACAACATTATGGGAAAATATAGAAGATATAAAAACAGAATAGAGATGTTCCTTTCCAGCGATATGGGAAAGAGAGTACTGAACTTCTGTTACAGCTGGGGAGCATCTATCGTTATTATAGGTGCCATGTTCAAATTGCTGCACCTGCCGTACGGTAACCAGATCCTGTTCATCGCCATGACAGTGGAAGCATTGGTATTCTTTATCTCTGCCTTTGAACATCCTTCAAACGAATATCACTGGGAAGAAGTATTCCCCGTCCTGAAATCGAAGAATCCGATGGACCGTCCGGACTTTGCCGGAACAGGCATGTCTAACCTGATCAATTCGTCGGAAAATATGGAAGACGACAATGCCGGAGGAGGTATCAATATAAATGTCGGTGCTGCTAAGAAAGCAGGTATTGCGGGCGACTTGGGCGGAGCATCCGTTCTGGGTAACCTCGATGTCAGCGAAGAAGATACAAAAAACCTGAGCGAAAGCATCAAGAAACTGAGCGGTGCCGCCGAACAGATCTCAAAGATGGCAGAACTGACCGAAGCGACCCAGAAATACCTCGAACAGCTGTCGGGTATGTCGGAAAATATGGAACGTTTCAGCCATGTGACCCACTCGCTGACCAACGTATCCGACACATTGCTTAATTCCTATAAGAGCATTACGGACAATTCAGACGGTATCAACCAGAACTCACGCGGCTACGTGCAGCAGATGGAAACGCTCAACCGCAACATCTCCGGCTTGAATACGATCTACGAAATACAATTGAAAAGTATCAGTTCACAGATCGAATCGATCGAACATATCAACGGCGGCCTGAACCGCATCCGCGAAATGTACGACGGCTCGGTAACCGACAGTTCTGTTTTCCGCAACGAAACGGAGAAGATGACCCGCCAGTTGGCCGAACTGAACCAGGTATACAGCCGTTTGTTACAGGCAATGACGGTCAATATGGGTGCTGCAGCCCCTGCCTACCAGCAACCGGCTCCGCAACCACAACAGCCGCAGCCTAATTACCAGCAGCAGACAGCCTATCAGCAGCCGTACCAGCAACCGTACGGATATCAGCAGCAGGCTCCGTATACAAATAATCCAGGCCAGCAACAAGCCGGTAGATAAAAAAACAAACGAAACTGAAGAACAATGTCTGGAATAGCAAATAATCCCAACTCGCCCCGTCAGAAGATGATCAACCTGATGTATCTGGTGTTCATCGCGATGATGGCACTGAATGTGTCGTCGGAGGTTCTCGATGGTTTCGAGTTAGTGGAAGACAGTTTACGAACGTCTATCGATAACTCGTCTCACCGAAACGATATCGTATCCGGCGAACTGGCTGCCTATTACCAAAGTAACCCCGAAAAGGTGAAAGAGTGGTACGACAAAGGCAAACAGGTCAAGACGGCTTCCGACAGCCTGTATAACTATGTACAGGAATTGAAAGAGCGTATCGCAGTCATTGCTGACGGAAAAGAGGCTAACGTAAATAAGATCGACCATAAAGACGACCTCGAAGCAGCTTCACGTGTCATGTTGGCACCGGTCACCGGTGAAGGCAAGAAACTACGCGAAAGTATCGATGCTTATCGTACCATGATGGGAGAAATGGTGGAAGATAGCGCCAAGACCCGCATCCTGGAAGCGAGCCTGAGCACAACCCCTCCCCACAAAGCCGGTATCAATACCCGTACCTGGGAAGAGGCGTTGTTTGAAAATATGCCTGTCGCAGCCGCTGTGACATTGCTGACCAAGTTGCAGAGCGATATCCGTTATGCAGAAGGTGAAGTGTTGAACAACCTGCTGAACAGTGTCGACGTAGGTGACTACCGTGTGAACCAGATGACCGCACAGGTCATCCCGGAAAGCCAGATCGTTATGCGCGGAGGACAGTACAAGGCGAACATCGTCCTGTCTGCCGTCGATTCAACGAAACGTCCGACCGTGTTTGTCAACGGTAAGGAATTGCCTGCAGACAGCCGTGGCCAGTTCACAGCCATTGCCGGTGCTCCGGGTACTTATCCCGTCAAAGGATATATCGAGATGCCGAACAACGACGGCAGCGTGATGCACCAGGAGTTTGAAAGCGAATACTTCGTTACAGAGCCGAGTGCTACCGTAGCACCGCTGCTTATGAACGTATTATATGCCGGTATCGCCAACGATATGCGTATCGCCGTACCGGGCGTGCCGAGCGGAAACATCACTGCCAGCATGACCAACGGAACCCTGACACGCAAAGGCGACATCTGGGAAGCCCGTCCGTCGAAAGTAGGAACCGATGCCGTCATATCGGTAAGTGCCCGTATGGCTGACGGCCGTAGTGTGGAAATGGCAAAGAATACGTTCCGCGTACGTGCCCTGCCCGACCCGATGCCGTATATCGAATATAAGGATCAGAATGGCAACATGCGTAAATTCCGCGGTGGAAACATGACCAAGCGTAACCTGGTCGACACCGAAGTCCTGCAGGCTGCTATCGACGACGACATATTGAATATCAAATTCGATGTATTACGTTTCGAATTGATCTTCTTCGACTCGATGGGAAATGCGATCCCTGAAGTATCACAGGGTCCCCGCTTCTCCGACGGTCAGAAGGACAGGATCCGTCGTCTGACAAGAGGCAAGCGTTTTTACATCAGAGGCGTGGTGGCCAAAGGTCCCGACGGTCTGGAACGTACCCTTACACCGATCGAAGTCATTGTAAATTAAATGTAGGGGCAGTTTGCGAACCGTCCCAAATAAGGATATAAAATATGAAACGTTTTTATTACATACTGGCAATTGCAAGCGCCCTGTTCTTCACTGCTACCTCCATGCAGGCACAGGAAGAATCGGAGAACACCCAGCAACGGGCAAGAAGAACCCCGCAAGCCTCCCGCGGAGAACGGGCAAACGATAAAAAAGACACCGGTATGCCCGAACTGACCGTACGGGCACAGGATATGAACGAGCGTATGACACAGGAAGTGGGAAACGCCCGCTGGATGCGTGTCATCTATCGTCAGATCGACCTGATGAAAGAAAAGAATGCTCCGCTTTATTACCCCGTCACACCGATGAACGGACAGATGAACCTTTTCTCCATCATCTTCAGTCTGATCAGTGAAGGCAAAATAGATGCGTACCAGTACGAAGACGGTTACGAAGATTTCAGCGAAGGTAACAAGATCGACCTGAAAAAGATGCTCGACAGCTTCGGTATCTACTACGAAGAAATAGCCGGACAAGGTAATCAGGGAACGACGTTCGTTATCAACGAAAGCGATATACCTTCCGAATATGTCCGTTCTTATTACGTGAAGGAAGCCTGGTATTTCGACCAGAACAATTCCGTATTCGACGTAAAGACACTGGCTATCTGCCCGATCATGACCACTTCCGGTGATGTCGGAGAGCTGACGATGCCGATGTTCTGGATCCCTTACGAAAATATCCGCCCGTATATCAATACAGCGTTCATCATGACGTCGAACATCAACAACGCCATGACTTTCACGCTCGACGATTATTTCCGCCGCCGTATGTTCGAAGGTGATATTTTCAAGACACAGAATCTGATGAACCTACCGTTGCAGGCATATTGCCCGACTCCGGATTCAATAAAGAAAGAGCAAGACCGCATCGAAGGCCAGTTGGTTGCTTTTGAAAAGTCACTCTGGTTCCAGCCCGACACTACCCAGGTAGAAGATCCGAAAGCAGCTAAGAAGGCCAGCAAGGCCTCCGCTCGCGGACAGAGAGGCGCAACCACCGAAAAGGCAGAAACCAAAGAAAAGACCGTCAAGACAAAAGCTCCGAAAGCCGAGAAATCCTCTCCGGTACGTAGCGTACGTCGCAGACGATAAAGAATGTGCCAATGAAGATAGCAACAGGTTCAGTATTTGTCAAATTTGAATCATCAGGCATATATTTTACCTGCTACATATGAGAACTTATTATGTACGTTTCAGCCTTCAGGATTCCCCAGCCTTTGATAATCAGAGTTTAATCCTGAAGGGTAAAAATGTGATGACACGTTTTATTCTCCTTTCAGGATAATACTCTGTAAATCAACACCATGAAGTGACTGAAGGCTGAAACGTGACTTTATGGATCTCTCTTGTAGAAGCCATTTCGGGTAGCTGCCACAGTCATTTCCAGTAGTTGCCGCAATCATGAAAAATGGCTGCAGCACTCATCTGAAATAGCTGCCTACCTGTTCTGAAAAAGACGTAAGCTTTTTCTCTGAAGGTTTCACCTTTTTCTATAATTGGCTTACTATTTTCCCCGCCGCATACACCATCAACGCATATCCGGCAGGGACAGTTAGTGACTGTCCGAATTCTCCTCCGAACCGTTTTCGCAGCTCTCCTTTGAACCGTTTCCGTACCCCGAGAGTGTCAACAGAGCCCCGATGCAAGCCAGGACGATCTCCGTACGGTCCGCCCACAAAGCCATCACACCCAGTATTACCATATAACGAAGCCCCGGAAGACAAATCTCCCGGGGTTTGTTTTTGTCTGTCTTCGCTCTTCACAGAGATCGAACAGAAGAACTTTATTTCATTACTTTAGTATTAATACCGACCGCTTGTTCGCCTGTCGCAGGATACTTGTCATAGAGGTGGGTGAACCCCACCTCTATGACACGCAGTCAATTTAAATTTATTGATTATAAATAATTTCTTATTTTACGATAGCAGGTACTGCTGCTTCACCTTCAACCGTTACATAAACTACACCTGCAGGAACTGCGATTGTAGCTTCGCTTGAAGTAATTACCGTGTTAACCACTACCTGACCAAGTACGTTGTTGATAACAACCTTCTTGCCTTCAGCACCCTTAACAGTTACTGTTCCGTTACCGCCGATTACAGCGATTGTAGAAGTTGTGATATCTTCGTTAGCAACAGATGAACCTTCTGAAGATTCTACATTGTAGATATCAGCAGATGAAGCATCGAAGTTTTCAAAGTTGTCTTTTACAATTACAGGAACACCGTTCTGGACTTTCAACCAACCGCCTTCAGTCATAGGACGAGCAGCACCGGCAAATGCATTGTCATTCTTCCAAGATTCAGATTCGATCAAGAAGTCTTGAGCTTCATCATCATTGATCAGACGGAATTCAAACTTAGCAGCATTGTGCTTGTTTTCAGCAATGGTAACCTGTTTGCCATCAACAAACAATTTAGTATAGTTACCTGTACCCGGCATAGTACCTTCTTCTTTTACAACATACCCTTTCAGGAATGCCAGACGAGTATACTTGTTCTCCCAGTTATACTTGTTATATTTAGCATCGATCTTCAAGTTAACCAAGAAGTTACCGAATATAGTATCAGGTGTAACATGAGTATGTACGCAAGCCAGAGAATCAGCTAATGAAGCATGGTCTTCGCCACACCATTTAACAGAGCCTTTCTGTTCTGTTACATTGCGGCCAATAAAGTACTGAGGCATCAATACGCCAGTTTCAGTTGTCGGAATTACTGTCATTTCTGCCAAAGCTTCGGCATTATCGCCCTTACCTTCCACTGCCAACAAATTCAATTCAGCAGCTTCAGAAGCATACAGATATTCTTTATCAGTTGAACGTGTGCGATAGAACTTCAAGATATTCTTTTCACCCAGTTCTTCTTTAGTAAATTCACGATAGTAACGAGTTGAATCAACGACTAAAGCAAATGCAGAAGTACGTGTTTCAGCAGTAATATCTTCAGCTTTAATCAAACCTGTTGCATCAACCACACCGGCTTTCTTATCCCAAGTAGCATCAATCAATGCATAGTAGTGAGTACCGTCTACATCATTTACTTCTTTCAAATAGAAGTTAGTTGCAGAAGCAGAATTGGATACTACCATCATTTCTGTTCCATCTACATTTGTGATCTGTACATATTTGTTATGCTGGTTCAACTTATTCGGATTATAAAGGCTGATCTGATACAAACCGCGTTCCAGAGAATTACCATAACCATATTCTTTGTTATCTCCAATTCTATGCAATCTGAATTTATCTTCAGAGTCAGCAGATACAACTAAAACAGAATCATTATTGATAGTTTTATTACCAACTTCAACATTCAATCCGGAAGAAATATTCAGATAACCCAGTGTAAAGAGAGCTCTCGGATCTCCTGTTGCTGTGCGGTAATAACCTTCTTCACTTTCAGGAGCAACACTCAATACAAATGTATCATTTTTCTCTTCAACAGAACCCTGATAGATATACTGGCTGATTGTTACATAATATTTACCGTCTTTTTCTTCTACAGTATAAGCACCCAGGTTCAGTTTTTCACCTGTTTCCATATTGTAAATATTCGGATAACCACCGAAGTCTGTCGGAGTAGCTTCTACATACCATTTAGCAGCCGGAAGATGAGCAAAATCCATCTTACCCTGATCTGCCGGAGTCACTTTCGTCAATGAATAATTATCGACATCCAACATCAAACGGGCACCGTTTTCCTGAGTGTTTGCTTTTACAATATCCAGATAGTACAAACCTGCAGGAACATTAATAACATTTACAGGACCAGCCAGACTTAAACCGATACGGTCATTGATTGTCCATTCCAATGCATTCGGACGTTTGATATATTCAGAGCTACCAACCGTTACTTCACGATGGTTACCCAGAACAGCTACTTTCACTAAATTTTGTTCAAACCCCGGAGCGTAAGAAGCCTTGTAACGGATCTCGCTGTCTGCACGGTCTTTCCAATAAGTTGTTGTAACGTCTTTCTGGTTGTAACCGTCAGCTTCGATACGTAAAGAGTCCTGAGTCGGGAAATACAAGAAACGGAAGTTGAAACGACCATTAATATCACGAGCAGCAAGCGGTGCATTCGGATTTTCAAATTTCTTATATTCTCTTGTATTGAATGTCAAGTGGTTTTGACCAGCCACTTCATCTGACAGATAAGCAGTATCGACCATCAAGTATTGACCGTTATCAGCTTTCAGAGATAACCAATACGGAGTTTTAACAGCATTCAAATTAGCATAAACTGCATACAATCCTTGGGCAGTACGGGCAGCCTTAGCGGCAGCTCTATCAGCAAGAGCCCATTTATGCATGTGATAAATAACATCGCCCTTGTCGAATTCAAGATCCTGGCTTAAGGCAAGAATTCTATCTATCGAAGTCATGCAAGCTTCATTCAGTGTATCTTCCTTACTTTCTTCCTCTGCAATTGTAGCCTCCAGCTCAGATTTCTGATCTTCCAGTTTATTTAACAATGCTAAGAGGTCCTTATCTAATTCGTTATTATGAATAATACTATTTCTTACAGTGATGTATTCAGTACGTGCCTTTTCCTCTTTAGCCTTAGCTGTCTTTAAAGCCTCTTCTGCGTCAGCTTTATTAGCGACACTCTCATTTACAGCAACCGTACACTTTTCAAGTTCCGAATCAGCATCTTCTGCATCTTGTTCGGTAACCTTGTAAGCGTCATTTACTGATGTTACATAATCGTTCGTTACTTTTCCTAAACCTGTATTTACATCATTGATATCAGATGTTATAGCAACTGTTTCATCAATACCAGCAGTCTTTGCATTATCATATAACTCTTTCGCAAGTTCAAAGAACAATTCTTTATCAGATTCAGTCGCAATATCTACAAGAGCAAAAAAATCATTCCAAGATTTTGTATCATCAAGATATACAGTATTAAAAAGGGATAATGTTACTAAATCGAATTTGTTATCTGTATTTGTCTTTACTGCATCAAAATACTTCTTTGCTAATAAATCTTTCTGATATGCAACATTTTTCTTACTCAATGCCACGCTCCATGCCTCTGTTGCAGCCATTACCTCTTCATTAGCTGCACTCAACTCATCATTACGAGTATCAACAAGAGCTTGAGCCTCTTCCAATGCATCTACCGCGTGGACTAAAGTTGTATGTAAATCTTCAATCTTCTTCTTCAGATCATCATTGATGTTTGCATTGTTCTTTATGGATTCATCGATAGACTGCAATCTTTTATTAAGATCTTCTAGGTCATATCTATGTCCCCGCAAAGAAACGCTAATTCCCTGTAATTGTTTTACCAATTCATTATAGTTTCCTTTCTCTTCTTTCAGCATCTTCGCTGTTACAGCATAATCCTCTTTCTGATCATTTAATGCTTCCAAAGCAGCGTCTACCAGTTTTACCTTAGCCTCGTAAACAGCATAAGCTTTTTCATAAGCTTCATAGGCATCAGCCACTTCACCATAAGACAATGTACCCGGCTTCGGATCGACAGCTTCATATTCTTGTTCTACCCATTTGTTAGGCATACCATCGGAGACACCTTTTGCAAATGCGAAAGCTACTTTATCATCAGCCTGAGTCTGAAGTTTACTGTTCAAATCATACTTGCTTAACCATACCGGGCCAGCTACTACCGGTTTGATTCTGAAAAAATCGACTCTTTCCTGAACATCTTTTGTTGCATACTTGACAGCAGCCACTTTACCAGAACCATCTGATGCAGGAAGCAAAGTCATGATAGAGTCTGCATGAATATATGTTTCCGGAGTTCTTGCGATTGTCAGGTTTTCACCAGCCTCATCAAGCATCCATGTCCATGAAACATCCTTTCCGCCTAAATGGGAAGCAGTCCGCGCTCCACCTTTATAATCCTGCGCCTTTGCAGGATCGAAAGACAAAGTAAGGTGATGAGCCAGGTTTCTGAAAATAAAAGCAGTTCTGGATTTGTCTACATTAGAATCTTTTTCTACAGTCCAAAGAGATTCTCCAATATTAGCCTGAAAATAAGGGACAAAGGCCAATTCATAGTGGAAACCGCCGCCTTGCAGATCTTTTACTTTCTGCATAACCAGCACATTATAACCATCTGATAACTGATAAGCTCTACCATCTGTAACTTTAGATACAGCTTCTATAGAAGGAGCCGTAGCCTTAGTATACACATCCTGAGTCTGAGCATAACCAGTCCCAACAGTTGTCGCCAGTAACATACCGGCCACCAAAGTAGAAAACTTTTTGTTCATAATCGTTTGTTTAATATTAATAATAGTGTTACTTAAAAAGCCTTTTAACCTTAGATTTGG